>Ga0209162_1000854_pt1 | contig 31888 bp, 25 predicted proteins | sample YNPNPMetaG_FD_187121 | JGI IMG/M metagenome (GOLD analysis project Ga0209162, IMG submission 187121) | Anoxygenic and chlorotrophic microbial mat microbial communities from Yellowstone National Park, USA - YNP NP MetaG (SPAdes) (version 2) ...
GGTTGCTCACCCGTGACTGAGACGCGTCTGATGACGCAGGCGTTGGGGCAGTCGGTACATTCAAATGATTCAACCGTGTAGGGTCGTGAGCCGAGGTCAAACCCTCTAAACTTTGACGTGCCTGTCGTACACCGGTCTCGTGCTATTAGCGCGCAGCCAATAGCGCCGAGCACGTCATGGTGCGGTGGAACAATGATTTTTTTGCCGCACACCTTTTCAAATGCAGCAACAACGCCTGCATTGTACGCCGTCCCCCCCTGAAAAAAAATCACCTCGCCGACTGGTCGGTCCTCAACAACTTTGCCAAGATAGTTAAGCACAATAGCGTAGCACAATCCCGCAACCAAATCCTCCTTGGCAACCCCTTGCTGCAGGAGCCGGTTCAGACTCGATTCCATAAAGACCGTGCACCGCTCTCCCAATGCTGCCGGTGCTGGTGAAGAAAGAGCGAGACGGCTGAATTCGTCTTTGATGCTCAGCCCAAGTTTTTCAGCCTGCTCTTCCAGAAACGACCCCGTACCAGCAGCACATACCTTGTTCATGGTAAAGTCCACCACAGCGCCGTTATCAATGCGGATGTACTTAGAATCTTGACCGCCGATTTCAAAAATCGTATCCACCTGGGGATTCATGTGTGCAGCGCCGCGTGCATGTGCGGTAATCTCGTTGATGACAATGTCAGCACCAATAACATCCCCAATCAAGTACCGGCCTGATCCGGTGGTTGCTGCTGCTTTGATGGTAACCGCAGTGCCGATTTCAGCACCGATTTCACGCAAGCCCTGCTGCACCGCCTCGATCGGACGTCCTGCAGTCATCAGATAGCGTCGGGCAATAACCCTGCCAGAGGCATCAACGACGGCAAGATTGGTGCTGATCGAACCAACATCAACGCCAAGATAAGCATCGCAGGGGACGTGTCCAGTAATCGGCTCAGCGGCTATGTGGAAAATCTGAGACCGCACCGGCAGCCGTTCATGGCGCTGCACCGGTCGGCTGCCGCTAGCAAGATAGCGGTCGAGTGGTTCAAGTCCAAAAAAGGGGGTGGTGCTGCCACGCTCAAGCATGTCCAGTGCTGCACCGATTGCACCCATGCAGGCAAAATAACGGGGGATGATGAGCTCGCCATGAGTGAGTTCCAGTACGTTGTGAAGGGCGCGTATCATGCCTGCATTTGCCGCCACGCCTCCTTGAAAAGCAATCGGCCGCTGCAGGGTATGGTTTTTTATGACAGAGCTTTTGAACGTGCGGGCAAGTGCCAAGCACAGTCCCATGACAATGTCATGTGCAGGGACTGCTGCTTGCTGCAAATGAATCATGTCTGATTTAGCAAACACGCTGCACCTGCCGGCAATCTGCGGGGGATGCTGGGACTGGCAGGCAAGCCTTCCAAATTCATCTTCAATAGAAATTCCCAAACGCTGTGCCTGCTGGTCAAGAAATGAACCCGTGCCTGCAGCGCAGACCATATTCATCGCAACATCCTGAAGAGAGAGCCTGCTGTTCCGGCTCGCTGGGCCAAGCAGGATTAGTTTTGCATCCTCACCCCCGATTTCAATGATCGTTCGTATGTCGGGATGGAAAGTTCTAGTTGCTGTGCTCTGAGCAACCGCCTCGTTGGCATAGTGACAGTTAAAAAGCTCAGCGACCAGCTTGCCGCCGCTGCCAGTTGCAGCCATGCCGGTAATCTGAGTGTTCGGCACGTGGATAAGCAAATCCTTGAGCATACGGCGCAGGGTCGCAATCGGCTGACCGTGGCTGCGGCAGTAGCGTGTCTGAGCCACCTCGCCACCAGAGGCAACAAGGGCGACCTTAACGCTGATGGATCCGATATCAATTCCTATGCAGTACATATGGTGAAAAAACGGTACACGGCTACGTCTGAGGTAGCGTGCTCAGGATAGTATGGCAAACGAGTATAGTGTGAAATATCTCATTGTATGTATGGTGTTTTATCAAAAATTCTGTCAACGCAAAACATTTTAATGACTCAGCGCTGCCCGCTGCGCTGTTCACGGTTATCCTGAAGCTTGGTACAAAACCGCTCTATACGATCATCCACAAAAATATGCTCCTGTCGCAATGGCTGCTTGAGCAGCAAGCCTCTCAGCGTTCTGCACCGGCTCAGCGCAACATATGCCTGCCCCGAGGCAAACGTTCCGCGACCAAAATCAACCACAACCCGATCAAACGTTTTACCCTGACTTTTATGAATGGTTACTGCCCAGGCAAGTTGCAGCGGTATCTGCGTGAATGAGCCAATGCTTTCCTGCACCAATTGATGGGTTTTTGTATCCAGTACATACCGGTACAACGTCCACGTATACGGGCTAACGCTGACCGTGCCGCCATCATCCCGTGTAACCAAAATTTCTTTTCGGGTAGCCGTGCGCACCACACCCATGGTGCCATTCACCCACTGACCGTCAGCATCGTTATTCAGAAACATGACGCGAGCACCTTGTTTCAAACGCAGCTCAACCTCAGCAGGAGCTGTGTGAGGATCAAAGTCACCGATGACCTCGGCATGAAACGTCACGGGTTTTGCGCGCAGCAGGGAAAGCCGGTAATTGTTGATCCGGTCGGCAGCAGCAGTGGTGGTGGTTAGCCAGATACTGTCAGGGTCAAGTGCTGTCTCATCTGCGATGACGCGGCTATTGAGCAGCGCAAGCTGCTCATCAGTGAGCATACCGTTTCTGACTGCATGTAGCAGCTCTTGAAAGGTTTTATCATGCTGACGATAGATTTTTTCAAGCACAATAACCCGAAACAGCGAAAGTGCATCAGCCATAACCCGTGCAGAAAAAAAGTAAGGTGTTTCATATAGTGCACTGAAATGGTGCCATTCTTTTGTCAGCACCACGGGCGGAAGCTGGTAGAGATCGCCGATAAAAATCATCTGGATGCCGCCAAACGGCGCTGGTCGTTTGAGTGCGGTGCGCAAAAAAACATCTATGCAATCAAGCAGATCTGCACGCACCATGGATATCTCGTCAATGACGATGGTACGGATGCTTTGGTAGAAACTGGGGTTCTTGAGGTGGGCAGCACAATGGGCAGCTTCCGCAACAGTAATGCCGGGCCGAAAACGGAAAAAAGAATGGATCGTTTCTCCCTGCACCTGCAGAGCAGCAACTCCGGTCGGCGCCAAAACAACCAGTTGCCGCGCACAGGTCTGCCGCGCATATCGCAGCAGTGTTGATTTGCCCGTGCCCGCACCGCCGGTAATAAATGCTGATTCCCTGCCGTCTTCAAAGATCTGAAGAGCATCTTGAAAGCGGTCAGAAAGTTCTAACTGGGGTGTCATTGCTGTAGAGAAAGTGTGTAACCGTGCAGCCTTACAGAATAATCCTGTAAGCTCATAAAGGTGTCAAGGGTAAAATACACAGGGTAATGCTCATCTGCTCTCCTGCCATCCAGTGCAGAAAAACGGTGCATGGTTTGAAGTGAACAGCGGTGGATCCCGTCGCACCATACCTGCTATGACGGGATGGCGTTTAAATTCCCGGTCAAAAAACCTGCGGACGTTTGCCCGAGTCCACCCCTGGGGGTGGGCGAAGTCACGATACAGTGAGAGGTCTGCATCATAAAAAAGACCTTCGGCACCGTTGCCTTTAGCAAAGCCTGCGAGGGGCATATTGAAAAGAGAACAGTTGACAAAATCAATGCACGAGCTCAGGCGCACGACAAGATCACGGGTATGCATCGCGAGTTCGTACGTCTCAGGGGGTGTTCCAAACAAAAGGTAGGCATACACAGCAATCCCTGCGCTGTGGATGCTTCGGAGCGCTTGTTCGATCTGCTGGGTGGTAATGCCCTTGTGCAACGCTTCGAGCACCTCATCATCGCCCGATTCAATACCAAGTTGCAGCATACAGCACCCTGCCTGACGAAGGCTCCTACAATACTCAGGGTCTGTCAGCTCCTTGGTAATCCGCGCAAAACCATACCACGGAATGCCGGGCGGATTTCTAATGAGCGCGGTGAGATGCGCCGGACTCAGCGCATTGTCCAAAAAATGGACAAGCCCAGGATGGAAGCTGTGCACCAGAGCCTGCACCTCACGGCACATCTGTTCCGGCACGATGGGGACATAGGGTGTGCCTTCAGCCTGTTCCGGACAAAATGCACACCTGTTCCAGTAACATCCGGAAGAACCGCTGTAGGGCAAAATACGGGTCGGGGAAAGGTAGTGCGCTGGGTCTGGCAGCCCGGTATAATCGGGTTGCATAACAACCCGTGATGGCGCTTCCTGTCCGCACAGTGCCAAAAGCCGTGCCTCTCCCGGGCCGTCAATCAGCTCATCCACAAGACCTGAGAACGGATTCCCCCGTAGCCCGCGCCGCACCCAAGAGGTTATCAAACCACCGCCGAGAACAATTTTCACCTTACTGCACTGTGCCCGAATAAAACCAGCCATGGCAAAGGCAGTCAGTGCCTGACTTAGAAAATTGACCGAAAACCCAACAAGGTTTGGCGTTTCCGCAAGTAGGCATGCTAAGCGCTGTGAGAAGTAGGGGAAAAAGGGGTTGGCAACTGGGCGCTGGCTTGCTTCCAACAGATCACCAATGCGCAGCGGCGAGCGGTGCTCATCGCGGTAGTCCGCGAAAGAAACCTTGACACCTGAGCCGCGAGCATTCATGGCAAGCACGCGGTTGCAGTCAAGTACGGCGCGCTGGTAGCGGTCAAAAGACTGCCATGCCGCAGCCGAGCGCAGCAGGCTGAGGTTTGTAGATAGGGCACGTCCAGCGCGACGGGTCCAGGTATCACGCGTTGAACACGGCATCTGTAAAAGCGCAAGCATCCCCTCAAGATTTGCGTCAAGTACGTGACACGAAACGTGGTGAGCGCGCAACGTTGCTGCAAGGCGTGCAAGTCCAGCGGGTGGCTCCGAGGGCTTAACGACGGGTGGATTGATCAGCAAAACGTTCATAAGGTCAGTCGCGCGCTTTTAAAAAAAGCAATAAGTTGCCTAACGGTACTGTGCCACTTCTATCGAAAGCTGTCATTGCGAGGAGTTCCGCAAGGCGGGACGACGAAGCAATCTCGTACTTGATAATTTTAGCGCTTATAGTTTTTCATAAACACAGGCATTGGTTGAAAGCTGCTTTGTTTGAAGCAACGCGCTTCTTATATCGTTCCGTTACAACCGGATTAACGGTTCACCTGTTTTTATCTTCATGACCACAAGATATGAGCGCTAACCATAAAAATGTCTGAAGAGCCTAAAAATCATACGCTAAAACATACTCCTGTCGTAAGGTCGGGAGATAAATTGCCCAAATGGCAAAATTCCATTTGTGCTTTTCCATGAGACGATGCACTTTATCACGTGGTATCGGTACCTTTTGAATTTCATCCAAGACAACTCAGCTCCCCTGCTTTTGATTGCCGATGAGCGCTTCAAGCCTATTCGGCTCACGTGAAAGCTCAAGGAACCATAAAGAGCTGCTTCAGTAATTGCGGTATCTCGTACAAAGCCGGCATTGCTTTATTCTATTGATATTGTAAATGTACAATGCACTAGTACAACGCCAATAATATTGTTTTCTGGCATTATCCGATAGTTACGACACTATCTTCTTGATGAGATCACTTCACTATCGCCCGCCACAGAGGAGCAAACAGGTCGCTCACAGTTTCACCTGTTATAGTGAAACACCTCATTGCCGCATGCTCTCTTGACAAACACGCGCAATGGTATATGATTGCTGTCAGTATGGGACCGAACCATGATTCTTTCCGGATAATCACAGGGGGGTGATTCATCCACGCCGATGGTGTTCAACATCTTTCTTACCATCTTTTTTGTCCTTCTCAATGCTTTTTTTGTTGCTGCTGAGTTTGCCATTGTCAAAGTCAGGGCGTCGCAAATTCAAATTAAGGGTCGCGAAGGGAACCGGTTTGCGCACCTTACGGAGCACATCATCAGCCATCTTGACATCTATCTCTCGGCAACGCAGCTTGGCATTACCATCGCAAGCCTTGCGCTCGGATGGATTGGGGAAAGTGTTGTAGCGGAAATGTTCAAAACGCTGTTTCACGCTATGAATATAACGCTGTCCCCAGCAGCTATTCATCAAATTTCGCTGCCCACGGCGTTTTTTACCATCACCGCTCTGCACATTGTACTGGGAGAGCTCGCACCCAAATCATTTGCCATCCGCTACCCTGAAAGCACCGCCCTTGCCGTGGCGGTGCCGTTGCGCGCGTTCTATTTTATCTTTCAACCCCTGATCTGGCTGCTCAACAGCCTTGCCATCTGGTTGCTGCGGCTTGTCGGCATTCAGCCGTTTTCCCAGCAGGAACTCTATTCTTCTGATGAACTGCGGCTCATTCTGGATCAGGGCCGCGAAAGCGGCGTCATCAAAACAACCGAGCACGAGCTGATTTCCAATGTATTTGAGTTTTCCGAACGTATCGTCAAGCAGATTATGGTGCCGCGAACTCATATGGTTGCTCTTGATATCGCAACACCGGGTGATCGGGTTATTGATTTTTTTATTGAAGAGGGATTTTCGCGCATCCCGGTCTATCAGGAAACCGTTGATAATATCATCGGCATCGTGCATGCCAAAGACGTCATCGCACTCATGAACAACCCTCAGCTTATTATTGTGCAGGATCTGATCCGTCCCGCCTGCTTTGTTCCTGAGACAACTCCGATTCACCAGCTGCTCCGCGACATGCAACGCCGGCACAACCACATGGCAATCGTTGTTGATGAATTTGGCGGCACCGCAGGGCTGGTCACGCTCGAAGATATCCTTGAGGAGCTGGTCGGTGAAATTCAGGACGAATACGATGATGAGAAGCCGCTGGTTGAAAAAACCGCTGAGGCTGAGTACCGTATCCGCGCAATTGCACCTATAACCGATGTCAATGAGCATCTGCCCCACCCCCTTCCGGAAAGTGAACAGTATGATACGGTTGCAGGGCTTATGAATTATCTCTTTGGTCGTATTCCCGACGTGTACGAAACCGTCACCTTTGCCGGCTATGAGTGCACGATACTCCAGAAGACAAAGCGTAATGTCACCCTGGTGCGCTTTCGGGATATCCCTGATGCTGCTCAGCCGCATCAGGGTACTGCAGTATAAACGCCTGCGACGCTTGCCACCGTGAACAGACTGAGCCTGCGTCAGCTCTCCTGTCGTGCCGCACAATACAACGCTGCGGTCGCAGCCAGCCCTGATCTTGATCCCTTTTGTTGCCGCGCAGAATGGATCATTCCGTACTACCGCGCTTTTACCCCTCATGCGCCGCTCTGGCTGTGGCAAAGCAATGAGAGTTTTGTGCTGCTCGCCCAAAACAGAGCACCCGACGGCATGCCCATTTTTACACCGCTTGAGGCGCTGTGGGGGTTTGCCTGCCCACTGGTTGGTACGCACGCAGCCTCACTGCTTGAGGAGCTGCTGGTACACGGAAAAGAGCCCACATTCAGACCGCAGGTACTCGTGCTCTGCGGACTCCCGGTACAGGGGCAGCTGATACACCAACTGGTTACCCGGCTGCGAAGCACGTACACTGCAGTAATAGGAGCGCCGACACGGCGATGCGTTGCATCGCTTGCAGGCGGCTGTGAGGGATTTTTGCGCCGACGATCCTCTGCATTCAGAAGAAATCTCCGTCAGGCGCTGCGCCGCACCCGTGACGCAGGGGTTATGTTTGAGCGCATCGAACAACTTCACGGTACTGCCATAGACAAAGCATACCAGCGAATTCTTGCCATTGAGGCGCGAAGCTGGAAAGGAATGAGTGGAACCGGCGTTGACAAGCCACCAATGAAAAAATTTTATCAGCTCATGCTCCGCCGTAGTGCGCCTGCTGGCATTCTCAGGCTCATGTTTGCAACCCGCGAAGGAGCGGATATCGGCTACATTTATGGAGGGCTTGTCGGCAAACATTACCGCGGGCTCCAGTTCAGCTTTGATGAACGCTTTGCTGCGCTCTCACTGGGCAATGTGCTGCAGTACCAGATGATTGTGTGGCTCTGCGAGCAGGGTGCAGAACGCTATGATCTTGGTGCCCTCATGCCGTACAAACAAAAATGGGCAGAAACCGAAATGGTCACGCATAATCTGCTGCTCCGGCGCATCGGCTGAGAGAGACCGTTACGCCTGCACCGCCGTGCCAATGAGGTCGTGGGTGAGCGTTTTTATGATGCGTACCTTCACAATATCCCCAGGTCGTGCCTCGTTGTTGAGCAACACAACGCCGTCAACCTCAGGCGCTTGGAACATGGTGCGACCCTGCATCCTGTAACCTGCCCGCTCAGCAGGACCGGAAATGAGCACCTCATAGACCTTGCTCCGATGGCGTTGGTTGCGCGCTCGGGCAAGGTTCGCCTGAACCCGCATCAGCTCCCGGACACGCTCTTGTTTAATGTTCTCAGGAACTTTAGGCATCATGCGCGCTGCTGCTGTTCCCGGCTCATCACGGTAGGCAAAGACGCCAAGATGGTCAAACTGCACCTCGTGGACAAAGGCGAGCAGCTGTTGAAAATCCTGATCGGTCTCGCCCGGAAATCCTACCATCAGCGTGGTGCGCACTGACAGTTCAGGTACCAGCTTCCGAGCAGTGTCAAGCAGTGACCGTATGGTGGCACTGGTAGTTCTACGTCCCATGCGCTTGAGCACAGAATCTGCTATATGCTGCAGCGGCAGATCAAGATACCGGCACATCTTTTCCTCATCAGCCATAACCCTGAGCGTATCACGATGCAGGTGCAGCGGATGACCATAGAGGAGCCGTATCCACCGCACCTCAGGGATGCGGGCAAGGTTTACCAGCAGCGATGCAAGCCGAGGATACCGCGAAGTATCCTGAGCAATAAGATTGAGTTCACGAACCCCATCGTGGGAGGCAAGTCGTTGTGCTTCTCTGAGTATTGACGCAGGGGATCTGCTTTGGTAGGGACCACGAATCGCGGGAATAGTGCAATAGGTGCACCTATGGGAACATCCCTCTGCAATTTTTATATAGGCACTTCCCGGAGGTGTTGCCAGCACGCGGGGCGTGCGGTCGTTCAAAAGATATGAGCCACGCTTGCAGCCGAAACACGCACCGGGTGCGGTGTGCCGCAGAAGATACCGATCAATGCGCTGAAATGAACTAGTCCCAAGAAACAGATCAACCTCGGGGAATTGCCCTGGCAGGTCTTCTCTGAATCGCTGCGGCAGGCAACCGCAGACCACAAGTTTTTTGCAGCGACCGTTTCGTTTATAGCACGCAAGTGAGCGAATTGCCTCGGTTGCTTCAGCAACAGCAGCATCAATGAAGGCACAGGTATTAACGACAATGATGTCAGCCTCGTCAGCGGATGTGGTAAACCGGTATCCTGCACGGCTGAGCACGCCGAGCATGACCTCACTGTCCACAAGGTTTTTTGCACATCCCAGACTGAGCAGGTATATATTCGGCGTCAGTTCCATGTTTTTTTCTTTCTGAAGTCAGGGAAAAAACTGTTGTCGAGGCTGTCATACTCCTGTATCCACCCGTATTCAAACCCCAGAGAAGTAACGGTAGCAACAGCCGAGGCATATTCCTCGCGGGAAATCCGGCGGGTAAGTTCAGGAAAGCGGTGTGCGTGGTAGCAGGGTGTGTACTGTGCCATAAGGCTGACCGCGGCAAACCTGCCATAACGGTTACGAATTGTGGTGAGCACACGGTTGGTGCCAGACACGCCTGCTGGCAGCACCAAGTGCCGGATGATGACTCCGCGCTGGGCAATACCATGAGCATCAAGCATGAGATAACCTGCTTGCCGCATCATTTCATCAACTGCAGCAAGGTTTATTGTGGTATAGTCACGCGCACCTGAAAACGTTTGTGCTGCAGCATCGTCAGCATACTTCATGTCCGGCAGATACACATCCACCACACCCTCAAGGATCCTGAGCACCTCCGGTGAGTCATATCCGTTTGAGTTATATACAAGCGGCAGATGGAGCCCAGAGCGCGCTGCCCGTTCAAGACCTGCCATGATAAACGGAAGATAGTGGGTTGGTGAAACAAGGTTTATGGTATGGCAGCCCTGCTGCTGCAACATGAGCATAAGGTCTGCAAGCACCGCTGGCGTGATCTCAATGCCCTGTCCCTCGTGGCTGATTTGATAATTTTGGCAAAAACAACAGGACAAATTACAATGCGAAAAGAACAGAGCGCCTGAGCCTTTGGTGCCTGATATCGGCGGCTCTTCGCCAAAGTGTGCAATAGCTTTTGCGATTCGGATTGTCGAACCAGCCTTGCATCTGCCTGTTTCGCCCCGAAGACGGTTGACCATGCAGCGCCACGGACACAGACGGCATGGTGCAAGCAGGGAAAAAAGTAACTCAACCCGCTCACGCAACAACCCTCTTCGCATAAGGCTTACATACGCTGCTTCTTGCATGCGCTGCATTGTAACAAGCACTGCCAAACGTGTCAAATACAGGGCGGCGCAATAATAGCCGTAAAAAACAGAGAACAGCAAAGGTATGCAAACGTGAAGAACGTTATTTCGCCGGGCAGGAGGGGTGCAGCTGATCGGGGTGGTTATCCGTCAAAAAAACGGGCGGGCTGCCACGCCCGCCCGTGTCCTGCAGGGTTCAGTCGCCGTACACGGTCGTGGTGTAGCGACCGATGATTCCCAGGATGTTTTCTACGTGGTAGTCAACATATTTGATGGTTCGTATGTCAGCGTTGCGCGCAGCGGTCTGGATACTTGCATCACCGGTCGCAACAAGCCCAAGGATTGACTGTGCTTCAGCCCTCCCAACCTTTGAATATTTAAGCGCTCCTTCACCTGCAGCAACCGGTGCATCAACTTTGGTGTAGATGACACCCATGGGGAGATAGGTTGCGCAGGCTCCTGTAAAAAAACCAACCAGGACGATAAGCAGAATAAGTCGTTTCATGGCATTTCCTCCTTCCTTAATGAGGATTGATTTGTGGTACGTCATAACTAATCTAATAAGAAACTCCTGCAGTGTCAATTGAAATAACAACGTGGCTGTCGGTTTAATTTGTATTGACAGCCATGGTGCTTCTTCCTATACTGCGCACGCTGTTTCAGCATGACTCGTAGTTCGTGAAGCGTGATTCGGGGCTCATTGTGTACGGCTCTTGTGCCCCCGAATGTCTGTGCCGTGATTTTGGAAAAAGGCTTGGGAATGGGACAATATAATTTTTTTTAATCGAGACCGCACGTTATTTTTCAAAAGCGGCAGTATGCAGATCATAGTGCTCATAAAACAAGTGCCTGATACCACAGCCGTATCAGCGAAAGCCATGAAACCAGACGGCACGCTGAACCGGGCAGCGCTGCCTGCAATTTTTAATCCCGAAGATCTCTGTGCCCTTGAGCTGGCGTTGATGCTCAGGGATCATGGTGTAGGAAGTGTCTGCGCAATGACCATGGGGCCGCCGGCAGCAGCTGAGATTCTCCGTGAGGCACTGTACCGCGGTGTTGACCGTGCCATCCTGCTCACCGACCGTCTGTTTGCTGGCGCTGATACCCTTGCTACCTCATATGTGCTGGCACGAGCGATTTCCACCATCGGCGACTATGATCTTATCCTCTGCGGCAGGCAGGCGCTTGATGGCAACACGGCTCAGGTCGGTCCACAGGTTGCCGAAAAATTGGGCATCAACCAGCTGACCTATGTGGAGCGCATTGAACAGATTACGGATACTGACCTTGAGGTGTGGCGCGAAATAGAACAAGGCCGCGAGCGTGTAAAGGCACGGCTCCCGGTGCTCCTCAGCGTTGTACCATCAGCAGTAACGGTACGGCCGCCGTCTGCACAACGGATCATGAAATATAAAAAAGCACGTGCCCTGTCTGAGCTGTCTGATCCATCGCAGGCTGACGTTCTTGCTGCTCGAGGATTACTCATCGAACAATGGGACGCTGGGCGTATCGGTGCGGATCCGGCGCGGTGCGGTCTTGCCGGATCACCCACCCGGGTTAAAAAAATTCAAAGTGTTGTATTGAAAAGCACTGGATTTAAGCAGTTTGATCCTGACGCACGAGGCGTCCGCCGTCTTCTTGAGGAATTACTCGCATCGTATGCCTTTGACTAAACCGACCCCCTTAGGTGATGTCTGGGTTTATGTCCAGCATGACAATCAGGCGGTGATTGAGCCGTCACTGGAACTGCTCGGCAAGGCGCGGGAGCTTGCCCACGCGCTGCACGTGCACGTTGCTGCGCTGCTTGTCGGCAACGACCTTGCAGCCATGGCACGCGACGCTGCGCGGTATGGCGCACAGAAGGTATACTGCGTGCAATCACCGCTGCTGTATCACTACACCAGTTGCGCATATACCCGGGTTGTGTGCGATCTTGTTCGCACGCACGCACCTGAAATTTTCCTCATCGCTGCAACGCCTCAGGGCAGAGACCTTGCGCCGCGCGTTGCATCAGCCCTGGGCGTTGGTCTGACGGCTGATTGTACTGATTTGCAGATTGGGTCCTATAGCGATCCGAAAACAAAAAGAAACTATGCGCCTGTCCTTTTGCAGATTCGACCTGCGTGGGGTGGCAATATCATTGCGACCATCGTGAATCCCCACACCCGGCCGCAGATGGCAACGGTGCGCGAAGGCATGCTCAAAATGCCACAGCCCGATGACGACGCGGTTGCTGAAGTTATAACCTGCCCGGTTTCCCTCACCGCTTCCGATATACACACAGCGGTGCTGCAGCAGGAACGGACTGAGCATGTGGTCAATCTTAAGACGGCAAAAATCATCGTGGCAGGCGGTGCCGGCATGGGGAGCAAAGAAAACTTTGCCTTGTTGCATCAGCTCGCAGCGCTTCTGGGCGCAGAAATCGGCGCTACGCGCGCAGCGGTGGATGCCGGGTATATCGGTCACGAACATCAGATTGGTCAGACCGGTATCACGGTCAGACCCAAGCTCTATATAGCCTGCGGCATTTCCGGTGCAGTTCAGCATCTGGCAGGAATGGACGGAGCGCAGAAAATCGTTGCAATCAACAACGATCCGCACGCACCAATTTTTCAGGTTGCACACTATGGGATTGTAGGTGATGTGCGCGAGGTTGTGCCGCAGCTTATCGCAACCTATAAGCATCTGAGCCATTAGAACAGCAGGGACGAGCAGAACACCATGAATTTTTATACGGACAACGAAGACCTGCAGTTTGTTTTTGCAACCGCTGATTTGAACGACATCATCCGCAGCTACGAAGACGACTTCAAGGAACAGACCTGCTTCGACGCAGCTCCTGACTGTGTTGAGGATGCCCTTGATAGTTATCAGCGAATCCTGCGGCTCGCTGGTGATATCGCCGGGCAGATTATTGCACCCGCTGCGGCGGCGATAGATGAAAATCCCCATACCATCAGCAACAACACCGTGGTTCTCTCACCACCGCTTCAGGAATGTCTGCGGGCACTGCGCCAAGCAGACCTTTTGGGCTGTACGGTCTCGCGGCGCTATGGTGGTTTGAACTTGCCGTGCTTTATCTTTACGATGCTTGTGGAGATTATTTCGCGGGCTGACGCCAGTATTCAAAACATCTTCGGCTTGCAGGGCATTGCCGGGATTATCGAAAACTTTGCAGACGAAGACATCAAGAAAGCGTACCTACCGCGACTTGCTGCTGGCACGGCAACCGGCGCAATGGCATTGACCGAAGAAGATGCCGGGAGCGATTTGCAAAACGTGAAGATGCGGGCAGTGCCACAGCCTGATGGCACGTGGCGTCTCTGGGGCACCAAGCGCTTTATTACCAACGGCGGTGCAGATATTTTACTGGTGCTTGCCCGTTCAGAGCCTGACACCACGGACGGGCTTGGGCTGAGTCTGTTCGTATGTGAAAAAGGTCCGACCATTACCATCCGCCGTCTGGAGAACAAGCTCGGCATTCATGGCTCCCCCACGTGCGAGCTCCTGTTTCAGGATACCCCGGCCCAGTTGATCGGTGAGCGGCAGCGAGGACTTGTTACCTATGTGCTTGCACTGCTGAATGGTGCCCGGCTGGCAACTGCTGCCCAGGCAATCGGTATTGCGCAGGCTGCTTTTACCGAAGCGCATGCCTACGCCCGCGTCCGGCGTCAGTACGGCAGAAAAATTTACCAGTTGCCGCTGGTGGCTGAAATGCTTGCCACCATGGGGCTCATGCTTCAGGCAAGTCGCGCCCTGACCTATGCAACCGCCCGCGTCATGGATCTATCAGTCAGCACGACCCGCATGCTTGCGCGTGGCGAAGCTGATCCTGAAAAGAAAAAGATACTGCGCAAAGAAGCAAAACGCTACGAACGGCTTGTCATGCTGCTGACCTCGCTGGCAAAATACTACTGTTCTGAGATGAGCCTGAGCGTTACGAGCACCGCGATGCAGGTGCTGGGTGGCAGCGGCTACATGCGGGATTATCCGGTCGAACGCTATTTTCGAGATGCCCGGATTACGACGATTTATGAAGGCACGTCACAGATGCAAATCCTGGCGGCGTTTCGCGGGATTTTAGGCGGAACGCTTGAAAAATATTTTGAAGAGTTGAGCGCTGTGGAGTTTTCCCGGCAGCTACAACCCCTTGCACGCAAGCTGCAGCGACAGCGCCAGATGCTTGCCCGATGTATCGAACACCTCTCGAAAGCACAAGACAACGAGGTTATGGAACTTGCCAGTCGCCCGCTTGTTGACCTGTCCTGCGATATCCTTATCGGGTATCTGCTGCTGCACCAAGCGCGACACAGCAGGCGCAAGCAAACCGTAGCGCGTTTGTTTATCCAGCGGGCTGAGCCTGTTTGCGCACTGCATGCTGCACGCATCCGGCACAACGATAAAGCCGTCATTCGGCATTTTGCCGATCTGGTGGGCCCGCTCCCTGCACAGTGATAAGCAGCGAGCAGGCATTGACAGCTCGCCTGTTTTAGATCACAATAAAGATGAAAGGAGCTGATAGAAGCAGCTCATGAGATACTGGGAATACCGGCAAGGATATGAAAAGGGTATGCGACTGATGAATTTCGAAGAAATGAAACAGCGCTACGACAGTGGCGAAGACTCACTGGCGCTCACCCTTGAAAAATGGGAGCGCATTTTTCAAAACGCAAAGACTGTTTTTCATATTGAGCATTTTCAGGATATTCTCAAAGCAGCGGTGGTTCCGATTTTTTTATGTGCTGAGTATGCAAACCAATGCCGAATCTGCCCGATCTTCAGAGTGTGTCAGCAAGGAAGCTCAGAGGACTGGATCAACCTTTTGCGTGTCCTCCAGGCATATGCAATTGCCGGAGACCTCCTGCCGCGGGATACACTGCTCGGGCATATTGAAACCTTTGTGAATAAGCTCAAAGCCTGCCGTGACGATGCCATGCGCGCGGCAAATTAAAGGGAGCATACGATGACCGCTTCGTATAAACCAGCACCTGATCCAGAGGATAATGAGCTTGAGGCTCTGTTTACAACGTTTGATAAACAACTGCAAAAGGTCCAGCAAAAATTTTCTGAAATTGAAAAAGATATTGCTGAACTCAGGAAAGAAAAACAGTCCTCTGGAGACCCTAACTCGTGCAATAATCAGTCAGAGCCAATAGAACAATAAAACAGCTGCTCTCGAATGATCAGGACATTCGGTCATTCCCACGCTGAGCATTTATAGTGTGCTACTGCAAAAAAATCTTACTTTTTTCAAATCGTTTTGCCACCAAAAATTTTTTTCATGAAAAAAGATTTTTTATACTAAAAGGCTATTCTGATATTATAAATCGTTAAATATTATATTTTTTATTGACAAAACACATATTCTTTAGTATGTTTGCTTGTGTTTTTTTGAAATAAAAAAATTTCATACAATGCAGTAGAGGAGAAACAATGCCAGAAATAATGACGCCTAAGGAGGTTGCCAAATATCTGAAAATGTCTGTGCTGACGGTTTATAAACATGCAAAACAGGGTACTATTCCTGGATTTCGTATTGGAAATTCCTGGCGCTTTGATAAGCAGAAAATAGATGAAGTCTTGCTTAAAGCAGGGGGCAGCGCAGTTCAGACAGACAGCGAGAACAAATAAAAAGCACCTAACAGCACACAGCCTTCATTACCTGACGCCCCTCAGGAAGAATATCCGTGAGCTCTTGCGAGGTGCTGTTGCGCTGGTGAGAGACTATGGGAATATACGTCAAAGCGCTGATCATTGTCTTGCTGCTGTTTCCCTTAATTGCTGTTCTAAGCTATATCCGATTCAAAAAACAAAACCGCGCCGGCAGGGAACTGTTAACGGTCAGAACAGCTGCTGGAACTGACCACATCTCTATTTCAAAACCTTTTTGTGCGACACGAAACAAAAAGTGGTGTAGAGTCAGAGCGGTCTTTACTTTTATTCCTGCTGGGAAGCTGATGCCAGCAAACGGGCATCCCTATACGCTGCAGCTGAGCGATGAAAATAATCGAGTGCTGTTTTCAGAACAGCGGAGCATGTCAGATTTTTTAGGTTTTTGCTGGCATCCAATATCTGAGCCTCTAAAAAGTCGGCTACCACACCCCATATGCGACACCGTGCTGCTTGAATTTATTCCGCCGTGGCCCGGCACCTACACGCTTTCTTTTTCGATGAAAACCGCTGAAACCTGTTCCACCATACAGGCGCTCAGTCTTGAGGTGCGTGAGGACGTCTGGCCACTGAAAAAAAAACCGTATGTGCATACCTGTATTGACCTAAGGAAAACAACCAGCGTGTCGGGAGAGAGCGCATGAAGAAAAAGATAGCCCCTTCAATTTTGTCTGCGGATTTTGCACACCTTGCTGATGAGATTCAGGCGGTTGCTGCAGCAGGGGCTGACTATATTCATATTGACGTAATGGACGGCCACTTTGTGCCGAACATCACCATCGGGCCACTGGTGGTTGAAGCGGTCCGACGGGTCACCAACCTGCCACTCGATGTGCACCTTATGATTGAAGAGCCTGATAGATACCTTAAGGCATTTGTGCACGCAGGTGCAAACATCATCTCTGTCCACCCAGAAGCCTGCCGACATCTGCAGCGAACCCTCCAAACAATTCGGGATAGAGGAGTAACGCCGGCAGTTGCGCTCAACCCAGCGACGCCGCTGTGCGTACTGGATCACGTGCTTGATGATGTTGACATGATTCTCCTGATGACCGTAAATCCCGGATTTGGTGGTCAGTCATTTATTCCTTCGATGCTGCCAAAAATAAAAAGACTCAAAACGCTACTGGTAAAAGCTGGGAAAAAAATTCCCATTGAAGTTGACGGCGGCATCGCGGTCAACACCATACAAAAAGTTGCGGCCGCAGGTGCTGATATTTTTGTTGCAGGATCAGGAATTTTCACGACAGCAGACTACAAAAAGACCATTCGCCATATGCGGCAGCTGATCACACCGTGAGCAATGCGCGCTGCCCAGAAACCCTTCCCTGCTGCTCTTCCCAAAATGTACCGGTATGAGCTTTCCGGTGGGTGGGTTGTGCTTGCCGGTAAGACCGATGCTGATAATGATCAGCTCAGCACTGTCCTTGCACACCCGCAAGACTGGTGGTTCCATGTGAAAGGGATGCCCGGCAGTCACGTTCTGCTCAGGGCAAAACAGAGCGGTGAAGAGCCGCCTCCTGAGATCATCAAAGCCGCAGCAGCAATTGCTGCCTATCACAGCAAAGCCCGTAACGCCAGCACCGTCTTCGTATCCTGCACCCGTGCGCGGTATGTCACCAAGCTCCGAGGTTCACCACGGGGCACGGTGGCGGTGCACAAAGAAAAGGTGGTAAAGGTGCAACCCCGACTGCCGGAAAGCCATTGATTCCTTTAATCAACAGAACCAAAGTACTGCAGGTGCCGATCACCGTGCAAGATAGCGGGGGTTATATACCAATCACCACACATCGTGCGAAGTGCCAGCGGCTCAGCAAACTCATCTGCATATTTTAGTGTCAGAAAGTTGACAGGAGCTGCGAGTGCTGCTCCGGCTGCAGCAAGCGGCAACTTACATACCAGATATACCGGTGTTGCTGCGACTGAGGCAAACACGAGCGAAGCTTTGGTTGCAATTCCGCATTCTTCATAGCTCTTTGCCTCAGCATATGAGCTGAGCATAAAGCATACGGCACAGATGACACAGAAGAGTGTTTTCATGGGTTCCTCCACCTCTGGTTTGTTAACCTATCATTCATGCGCTTCAGATTGACACGAGAAAGAACGAACTGTTCTGGTGCACCGTCACCGGTGGTTCCTTTCCGCAGATCATCTATTCCTCATGCCCAAGTCTTCCCTGTAGGTCAAGTTCCTCAGCAACGTGATCAAGCCCAAGCTCATTAAGCGTGCTGCGCGTCGGCCAGCCGGTTTGTGGATCCCAGCCTTGTAAGTGGTAAAAGGATGTTTTGAAGTCTTCAAAACCTTGCCGGTCAAGTTGCCTGTTGTTTGCCGAAACATAGGTCCACGTGCCCTGTTCTCTGCCCAACCAGTCTTTGGAGCTTGTCGTAAACGGCGTATCATAGACATAGTCCGAAAACTGCACCATGTCGCGATGCCTGCCCTGGAGTGTCCAGATTGCATGGTCAAGGTTCCAGATTTTTCTCCCGATTTCAATACCATCGAGAAACGTAAATGTCTCACCGGTAACAGCACCTATAAAAAGCGGCTCCGCCGTGCCGGTTGAACCGATATAGTCGCACGCATAGGGATTGACAAAATCAGGCCAGCGCGAGTCGCAAAACAACATGCTCTGTTTGAAAAACCGGGTATAGTAACGGTGCCAAGAAACGAGCCGGGCAATGTGCTCAGAGTACATATTGTCGGTGCTGTAATCAAGCATCAAGGGATCGCCGTCAAAAGGAACCATTTTCGCAGTGACAATGTCAACAACCTGTGCTGGCGTTATCGGCGCACGGAGCTCTCCGTAGTACGTACCGCTGCCAAGATATTTCAGACGGTAGATGCAGTGTTCATTGATATCCCGGTCGCCTAAAATCGTACCATAACCCCATTCAAGTTGCGCCCGAGGATCATAGTGGATGGGGTAGCCCCAATAGGGATAGGGGAGCAACCCGGTGGCGAGGTCTTCCTCAAGCCTTCCCCACGCAGCCGCAGCCCTGACAATTCCCTGTGCAATCGTCTGGGCGAACGTTGAGGGATTCCCGTTGCTGTCAGTGCCAAACGCAAGCATCCCGAGAAACTGCTGGATAAACTCAAGGCTTCCGAAATCTTTAAAATCAAGCGGGCTCTCAATGTCTCTCCCCGGGCCAAGAATGCCTTGTTCACTTAGATTTTTGCAGTAGTGGAGCGTATAGTAGGCTTCCAGAGAATTGATGCCGTAGCGGTTCAAAAGATCGGTTGCCTGATAAATGAACTCTCTGCTTTTTGCATCAAGGTAAAACGCTGCCTCAGAACAGACCGCTTCGTTGCCGATGCCACGTGCATACTTTCGCCGGCATCCTGAATGGCAGCCGATGCAGGCTGCAGGGCGTTTGCCGCCGGGGATTGCGAAAAACGGAATGATGTCCCAAATCACCGCCTGTCCTGGCGGGCTTTGGAAATTATTCGGAATGCTTTTACTGACAGGTTTGTCAAAATGATACCCATACCGCCGAACCTGATCGAGCCGAGTCTGCACAAGCGCTGCCGGATCATAGATCCGTATACTGCCGGTACCAATAACACTGATTGCTTTGAGTTTTTTTGACCCCCAGACCGCGCCGAATCCCCCTTGTCCTGAACTGTTGGCAGCATCATGGACAAGGCACGCCGTCCTGCTCAAGTTCTCACCTGCAGGCCCGATAGCGAGCACTGCGGGCCTTTGTGTAGTGGTGCCACCGCTTGCGCTGTCAGGAACAAACCATGTATCAATGCTTGCGCTGCCAGCAACATAGTTCCAAATCGTTTGCTGGCATTGTTTGATGTCCATTCCCCACAGAGCAAGCTCGGCACATGGTCGTATGGTAACGGAGTCGTTTCTGATGTCAATCCACACGGGTTCGTCTGAAGCTCCTTGGATCACCATACCGTCCCAGCCTGCATACTTGAGCATCGCTGCAAATCTGCCCCCAAACCCACTGCGGGTGAACCAGGTGACCGGAAAGGACTGGGCGCCGATACCCTGCACCTCAGTCCGGGCTGAGCAGCCAGGCACCAGAGTTCCTGAAAGTGGTGAGGTCATAATCGTGACAACATTTTCCGGGTCAAAACAGGAAATCGTTTTGTGTGCAACTAAATCAAAAAAGAGTGCAGACCCTATACCATGTCCCCCGCCCCAGCTCTGGTACATGGCTGTCTGGATAGTACCAACAGATTTCCGTGAAAGGTTGATATGCAAAATTAATCCGGTATAGCCGTACATAGGTAGTTCCTTATATCAAAGGTTTAAGGGAAGGCGCAGGGGAAATGCCCTGTCTTTTTGTGCCGTGGATATCCGAATTTTTCCCTTCGTCTGTTGCAAGATGCCCGCAAGGATAGTGGTGCACCCCTGAAGTGTGGTTGCCATAGGTGAGCTTCCGATAAATAAGCGCAATTGTTATAAGTATTAACCAAAAAGGCAAAAACCGCAAGGGGGGATGATTTTTCTGTTTGCTCCTTTCGGTATGCCTTTGATACAATTTAAACCAGCCGGTGTACTTGTTTGCCGAGGGGCTAATATGTCGCGCGGAGACCAGCTTGCGCGCCAGTGGCAAATTATTCATGCGATCGCTTCATCAAGGAGCGGACGCACTGCCGCTGAGCTTGCCGACACACTTGCGGTGAACCTCCGAACTATCTATCGAGACCTTGAGGCATTGCAGACCGCGGGCTTTCCGCTCTACACGTGCCGTTCAAACGGAAAAAACTATTGGTCACTGCTTGAAAGCGTCAAGGGGCAGATCCCTATTCCCTTTACCTTTACTGAACTCTTGGCACTCTATTTTTGTAGCGACCTGCTCACCAGCCTTCAGGATACAGTGTTTTTTGAAGCGCTCAATTCCCTGTTTCAAAAAATACGTTCCACTCTTCCACCTGAGTCCTTACAGTATCTTTCTACGATACAAAAAACGTTTACCGTTGGCAAAAAACAGTACAAAACATACGGCAACCTCAGCACAATCATCACCTGTGCAACAGAAGCAGCAATGGCACACACCACACTGCAGCTGGTCTATTATTCTATGAGCCGGAAGCAGGAAACAGAACGACTGGTCGACCCCTACCACCTTTGGTTTTATAATGGAACGTTTTATATGGTAGGATATTGCCATACCAGAGGTGACATACGGATATTTGCCCTTGATCGTATCAAAACAATACGCCCAACACAGAATACCTTTGTGGTTCCTGAAGACTTTGATGTTGATGCTATGATGCAGTCAGGGTTTGGGGTGGCCAAAGGTATCCCTGAACACGTACAAATTTTCTTTGACAGCAGTAGTGCCGGCTATGTTCAGGAGCGGGTATGGCATCAGACGCAAAAACTTTTCCCGCAACCCGATGGGTCTCTTGTTTTTGAAGCTGATATCGCTCTTACCGACGAGCTAAAAATGTGGGTGCTCAGCTGGGGACCATCAGCTAAAGTACTCTCCCCACCACAACTGGTAACCGCCCTGCGCAATGACGTGCTCAAAATGGCAGCGCAATATACCGGTATTTCGTTGCCGGAGGAGCCCTCCCCAACCATCCCGCTTAGCTGAGATATCCCTTTTCAATTGCATATTTTACAAGATCTGCTGTTGTCTTGACCCGGAGCTTTTGCATAATATGGAAGCGGTGGTTTTGTACGGTTCGGTGACTAATGCAGAGCAGATCAGCAATCATACGGCTGGTGTTGCCTTCGGCAATGAGCTTGAGTATTGAACGCTCACGAATACTTAAGGGGTCGGCAGGGAGGCGGCCATTCTGCTTATGAAGTTGTGACAGATTGCCGGCAAGCTCACCAATAAGCCGCCGGGTGATATAGCGTTTCCTGCTGCGAATCGCTTGAATAGCCTCGATAAGTTCTTCCCCAGTGTCGTCTTTAAGGAGAAATCCCGAAGCCCCTGCAGAAAAGGCATGGTGGACATATTCAGTGCGGCGATGCATGGTAACAATCAGCACACTCACCGTGGGATAGAGCTGCACGATTTCATGGGTGGCTTCAATGCCTCCAAGTTTTGGCATAGTGATATCGAGCACTACCATATCAGGACAAAGTTTTTTGAGGAGACGCAAAAGCTCAATGCCGTCACCCGCTTCACCCATTACTTTAAGATCGGGCACCTCTTCAATCAGTCTTCTCATTCCCTGACGAAACAAGGTATGATCATCGGCGAGGACGATGTGATAGGAAGAAGTTTTCACGTTACTGCTCCTACGGGAAAACGAAGCGAAACGCACGTGCCGTTTCCCGGCGTACTGTAGATGCTATAGGTTCCCTTGAGCATGCAAGCCCGCTCCCGGAGTGTTGTTAACCCCATGCCGCGGTGTTTTGACTCCAGCGCAACCCGATTCGCATCAAAGCCAACCCCGTCGTCCGCGATCTTCAGCATGACAACCCCCTTCCGGCAGGTGAGAGAAGCCGAAAAGGAGTGTGCATGCGCATGCTTGTGAATGTTGGTGAGCACCTCTTGGCAGAACCGGTACAGGTTGATTTGAGCATCAACATCTAGTAGGCGATCAATTTTAGTAATTGACTGCGTTACAACGAGTTTGTTGTGCCGTGCAAAATCCCGGAACAGGATACGCAATGCTTCGGTTATACCCAAATCCTCTAACACACCGGGGCTTAAATCCCTCGACATTCTGCGGATGTTTTCAATGATTTCATCCACATAGTCGGCTATTTTCTTGCACTCAGTATGCAACGCGGCATTCAATGAATTCATGTTTCGCTTGAGCGACACAAGCTGCACTTTCAGCAGGGCGAGGCTTTGGCCAAGATCATCATGGAGCTCTCGTGCAAGACGCTGCCGTTCCGCATCCTGAGCTTTGATCACTCGTGCTGATAATTGGCGAAGCTGCTCTTGCGAGTGGTGCAGTTCCTCTGCTCTTTTCTTAAGCTCACTCTGGGCGTTGATGTATTCAGTAACATCCCGGACAAAGGTGTACACCGCCTCGCACCCATCAAGCAAAAAAAAGACACACTGGAATTCAAGCATTGCCGCTGTGCCGCATGGACGAGTAAATGGATAAAGGTATATCGCCTGCCGCTGGTGTTTAAGCCTGTTCCAGTAGCGTATCCACGTGTTCGGGGTATAGCTCGGGAAAAGGTCAAAAACGCACAGAGCAGAAAAATCTTTCAAGGAAAAGCCAAACAGCGAACAAGCACCGGCATTAAAATAACGAATTGATCCATTTTTTTCGATACACAAGACACCAACCGGTGCAAAGTCCATTGCAAACCGTACATGCTGCAGAGCAATGTCCTGAAGTGAAAGCATTTTTTTTAACTGCTCTATATGCGCTGCAATCTTGTGTTCAAGCATTCTATGTTCTGTAACATCAAAAGCGATGAGGCGGCATATCCCTTGCTGACAAGGTTCAAAAGCGTCAATGCGCACCCTGCGTTGTTTGTTCGGTGCTGTTCGGAGTTGCACCTCAACAGTTGCGGGAGCCTCACCCGAAAGAGCTTTGCATAAAAAGGTGCTGAGCACCGGAACCGATTTTTTGGTTACAAATTCGTAAATACTTTTCCCGATCAGGCATTGCGCCTCTGTTCCCAAAAGCGTAGCGCTGTGCTGACTGATCGTGTGAATTCTCCCCTCATGGTCAAGAGTTATACAGCAGAAAGGGTAAAAAGAGGGTACGGGGGCTGCAATCTCAGAAAGGAAGGGCTGTACAGACTGCAGGGAGATCAGTCGTTCTTTAAAAAGTGGGGGACCTAAACGAGGGAGGCGAAAGTCTACTGATTGCGAAGATAGGTGTGGATACCGCAGTTTTTCTTGAGGCGGCTTTTTTTTACTAGCTTGCTGCCCGGTGCAGCCTTGACGCTGCACAGCAGGTATTAGACGATCTGCCATGTGCTGGTATGGTGACGGTCTGTTGATGCGCAAACAGAACTCGTGTGCATGCATGACTGATATATTTTTTTTAAAGTTACACAATATGAAAAGGATCTGTCAATGAAATAATACAGACCAGAGCTTCCGGTTGGTGTTCAAGGTGTTTTTAAATTCCTGCACAAATGCAAAAAAATTTCCAAATACAACAGCTTTGAAGATTTCTGGAAAGCCATAAGCACAAATACTCACATAAAAATGAGTACTTATACCTATAGATTTTCAAGAAGTGCTATGGTAGATTTTGCCATCTCACACCACTTTTTCCCTGGCACCACAAAGGAGGGGGCGGGGAAAAAGTGGTTTTTTTATGGAGGATGTCGGATAGCTGAAAGCCAGCTCTTCTTCTGAAGACTGTGGCATAAACGGAAAAGGTGCTCCATCAAGAAACACATCTCCCATCTTTTCCGTGCTTTCCTCTGTGGAAAAACATTACACACTATCAGGCGACACAGGATTGGGGTGCGGCTTTCTTATCACCGTCAAGTATTTCGCGCAGTTTTTGGGAAAGTTCGGTTATAGCGAACGGTTTTTGAATAAACCCGTTACACACACAGCTCAGGGTGGCTGCCGTTTCTCCTTCGATACTATAGCCACTGGACAGGAGAATTTTTGCTCCAGGATTGCGGCGTCGGATTTCAGCGCACAGTTGTTCACCGTTCATTTCCGGCATAATGAGGTCAGCTATGACGATATCTATCGAAGCGCCTGAATTCTCATAGCGCTGCAACGCTTCAGCACCGCTGCGTGCCGCTATGGCGGTATAGCCCATTGCCTCGAGCAGTTCGATTCCTACATCCAGCAGCTCTTGTTCATCGTCAACCAGCAGAACTGTTTCGGTACCCGGCAGAAGCACGCCAACAGGAGCTTCTTCAGCATCAATCGGAAAATCGGTCGCAGGAAGCAGTATGGTAAAACTTGTCCCTTGCCCTTTCCTGCTCGATACGCTGATTGAACCATTATGATTTTTAATTATGCTATACACTGAAGCAAGCCCTAACCCCGTACCTTGCTGAGATTCCTTGGTGGTAAAGAACGGCTCAAAAATTCGCTGGGCAACGGTTTCATCCATGCCAATGCCAGTATCGCTGATGGTGATCGCAACATACTGGCCCGCCGGCAGTTGGTGTGCCTCTGCAGTACCACCGGCAAGCACTTTGTTTTTTGTCTCCAGTCTGAGTGTCCCACCGTCTGGCATTGCCTGCCACGCATTCAGGTATAAGTTTAAAAACACCTGCTCCATTTGTCCCACATCAACGGCAACTGCTCGAAGTTGTGGATCAAAAGATCGGATGATGGTCAATTCTTTTTTGGTTCTGCCAAACATGTGTGCTGTTCTATCAAGGAGATCGTTTATGTTCAGCGCTTTGATGTCTCCTGTTTTTCCGCGTGCAAAATTGAGGAGAGACCGGGTGAGATGTGCACCGCTTCGCACATGTTGTTCAATGCTGCGAAGCTTTTCGTAATGAGGATGAGCCACATCAATCTCCGCAAGCATCAGAGAGGTATAGCCCATGATACCCATGAGAACATTGTTGAAGTCATGGGCGATGCCGCTTGCCAATGCGCCGAGCGCTTCCATTTTTTTTGCCTGAATTAGCTGCTCCTCAAGCTGTTTGCGGTAAGTAATATCGCGGGCAATACCAGAGATACCCTGTGGTGTTTCATGGACATCCTCAAACATCCCCGCAAGGGGGGCATGCGTAATCTCAAAAACCTTGAACCGTTTATTGTCCTCATACAGTTTCAGTTTGAGCTGTATTGTTACAGGTTCATCAGCCTCTGCAGAGAGTCGTGCAAGGAAGCTCAGCGCGCGCTCCTGATCATCCTGATGAACAATGTCAATAAAGGGCCGACCAGAAAGCGCTTCTGGAGAAAACCCCAATAGCGTTTTGATAGTACGATTAACAAAGGTAAAAGTGCCGCCCATGCTGAGCAGGTAAATGATATCAGGGGAGTGCTGGACAAGATACTGGTATCGCTCCTCTGAGTGCATCAATTTCGTGCTGATGATCTTTTTCTCAACAGCAAGTTTTTTCTGTTGCAATGCATTGCCGACACGCTTGAGCAGTTCTTCGTATTCAAACGGTTTTTTTAAGTAGTCATAAGCCCCCTTGCGCAGCGCAGTCACAGCAGACTCAATTGAGGCATTGCCGGTTATGACGATGGTCAACAGGTCAGTATGCGTGCTGGTTACGTAGTCAAGAATATGGTAGCCACTCAGGTCAGGCAAAACCATGTCGAGCAGCAGCAAATCAAACCCTTTATCGGTAAGCAGCTGCACTGCTTCTTTACCGCTGAGCGCGGTCGTAATTCGATACCCCTGCCGTTGCAGCAGAATCTTCAGGCTTTCACAAATGTGCGGCTCATCATCAACAATAAGAATGTGGGGCTCGTAGGTGTTCATAGGAGCTCTAAACTTAGCGTGCTGGTCGCGCGGTTACCGGCAAAATAATAGTAAAAGTTGTCCCACTGCCTTTTTCACTGGTACATGAGATGGTTCCAGAAAGTTCCTGAACCGTAGTATACACAATGGACAATCCAAGCCCTGCATGTTTTCTGCCTTTGGTGCTGAGATAGGGTTCAAACAGCCTGCTCTTCACTGGATCAGGCAATCCCGGGCCCGTGTCTGCTACCGTTATTTCTACGGCGCTTTGTTCAGCAAGATACCGTGTCGCAAGTGAAATGGTGCCGTCTTTGACGATTGCCTCGGCTGCATTTTTAATAAGATTAATAAAGATTTGCTTCAGCCCGTTTTTGTCACTGATAATTGGCGGAACAGCTTCATCAGGGGTAAAGACGACAGTAATATGGTGCTGTGCAAAAGATGGCGCAGTTAGGGTGACGATGTCCTGCAGGAGTGCGTTAATGGATACCGATGCAAGCGTCTGAAGTCTTGGCCGTGAGAAATCAGAAAGACTGTCTATAATACCGGCGACCCGATCTATTTCTTCATTGAGAATACCCATTTCATCAACCGGTACATGGTGATCAGTACACTTCATCTCCAAAATTTTGAGATAGTTTTTAATAATGCTCAAGGGATTATTGACCTCATGGGCTACTTTTCGGGCTATGGCACGTGATGCGGCAAGCCGCTCGGCAAGAATCTTTTGTGCTTGTGTCTGTCGCAGCAATTCTGCTTCAAGAGCAAGCGATAGATATCCGAGCAGCACGGTCAACAACCCCATGTCAGTATGCACAGAAGGCTCGTCGCTCCGGTCAATGCCCATCACCACAGCACCAACCGGTGTGCCATGGGCACAGAGAGGAAAACAAACCATGCCTTCCTTGCCCAGCAGGCGGATAAGCTGTTCATCAATTATAGAAAGAGCTGCATGGGCGACATATGAAAAAGAATCAATGCGGTGCCCCTCAGCAAGCGCCGTGCTTACCATGCTTGTACGCATGCTTGTCGGAATTGTTAACTCATTCATGTGATCATGCATCAGCGGCAGGTGGGGCGCGGTACCGGTAAGCAACTGCTGCTCAGCATTATAGACAAACACCCTAACCTGAGCGCTTGGAATCTTCAGAAGCACGGCAAGACCATCGTAAAAACTCCGCAGAAGCGCATCAAGGGTGGGCGCCGAAATGAACTGCTGTAAAGTGCCTTGCACCAATGACAGCTCACGTACTTTCTGTGTCAAGTGTTCAGCTACTGCTCGGTCAGCTTTTTCATGGTGGGTGTCGGTTGCGGCTGTTTCTGGAATCGTAATGTCAAGTGTTTGCGCAATATGCTTTACCTGCTCGCCTGCCTGTGCAATGAGCGTGTCAATGGTCGTCAGATCAATACCAAAAAGTGTGGCTACGGATGCTTTAGCCTGCTCGTCTGCGCCACCCGGAACACCACTCAATAGATTTGCTGCGTAGATAATTTTTACCAGCGGCAATGCGTGCATAATCCGTTCTGGTGACTCATGATGATACAAAACCGCATCTGCAATCAATGATTGAAGCTGCCACCGCCGTATAACCCACGCGCCAACGGTGTTATGTTCAAAAGCGGGTTGGGGAGACGGAGTGGGTTCATCAGGTGAGGCATCTTTACCATTCGTGTTACTGCCGGTGAGCGGGGAGGAAGCCAGTATCGCCTTGCCAATATCGTGCAGTAACCCTGCAAGAAAGGCTTCTTCTGGTCGAGTGTAGGAAATCGCTTTTGCTACCAATTGGGCAGTCACCGCGCACAAAAAGGAATGCCACCAAAACATTTTAAGGTTAAAGGTACTATTGTGGTGTAAACCGTTAAAAACCTGATAGACCGAGGTGCTGATTGCGATATTTCTTATAGCATCAATACCCAACAGCGATAGCGCTTGGTTGAAATCGCTGATTGTGTGAGAAAAACTATAGTAGGATGAATTAACAATGCGCAAAATGCGACTACAGAGTGCGGGATCTTTTTCAATAATATCTGCAATATCGCGCAGGTCCGTCGTTTCAGTGCCGCAGGCATCAATAAGCTTGACCAAAATATGCGGCAAGGTCGGGAGCTGTACTGATTGCCCGAGCTGCTCTAAAAGTGCCTCAGATGCCGGTGCACTATGCTTTTCAGGGTTTTCAGGGGAATGGTCTGATGCCCGTGGTTCGACGGGAACAACGGGGGCCGCAGCTTCTGCTGCGGACTGTGCTACTGCAGGGGTGGCAAGCGTACCGGTGTCTGGACTTTTGTGTTCAGGCGATGCCACCGGTTCGCTTCGATCATCCGCAGGCTTTTCAGGAATTTTCAGAGGCGTTCGTGCGATCGCCAGAAATTTTGACCAAAACCCTGCGATGCCAGTCGTGGTGAACGGTTCAGGCTTGTTTGCTAAAATACGTGATGCAATTACCTGAAAACACTTGGCGGCGCTTGACTGCGGATAAAGCCGCACCAGCGGCTGCTGGCGTTGAACTGCTTCGGGGAATTTTTTATCTCTGACGATAATGCCCAGGGGGACTATATCTATGGTGAGATACTTGTGTACAACCTCCTTGAGTTTATTATATGCAGCACTGGCAACACTGGTGTTTTTGCACTGGTTGACAATGATTTTAGGCTTACCCGTGAAGCCATTAAAACAGAGTACTTTGAGCAGTGCATAAGCATCGGTCAGCGACGTTGGTTCAGGGGTGATCACAAGGGCGATATCGGTTGCCGCAAGACAGAACGAGATGACACTTCGAGAAATGCCGGCTGAGGTGTCTAAAATAAAATACTCATAGGACTCAAGCGTTGCGAATGATTCAACCAGACGGTTAATTTCATCCTGTGTAAGGTTTGCAAGTCGTTCCACACCAGAACTACCGGGGATAATATCAATCCCCTGATAATTATGGATAAGTATGTCATGAATACTTTTGCTGTTGAGAATAACATCTTCAAGGTCATATTCAGGATAGATACCGAGCAAAACATTAATATTGGCAAGCCCAAGATCAGCATCAAACAGACAGACCCGGTGCCCAAGTTCTGCAAGCACAAGCGCAAGATTCAGACTGATATTGGTTTTTCCGACACCGCCTTTCCCGCCGGTAACAGCAATTACTCTTGTCATGACAACTATTCTCGTGTAATGGTACTTCGCACCTCGTCGTGATATGAACTCCGTGCGTGGAACAAACGCAGAGCCAGAAGAATTCAATCCTTATAAAAGCTTTATTTCTATCGGTTGTTTTTTAAAAAGCATGAACCTTTATTATGTCCAGCGGATTACCATGGTGATACCAACGCTTGTTGGTATCACCATGGTAACCTTTATTCTTCTGAAAATGCTCCCCGGTGATCCGGTCCAAAGCCTTGCAGGTGAGCGTACCGATCCGGCAGCCATGGAAGTGATTGCCCGTGAGCTTGGGGATACCGGCTCTGTTATTGACCAGTACTTGGGGTATGTGAAGTTGCTGATGCAGGGTGAGCTTGGTAGGTCGTATTATACGAACACCAAGGTCAGTGATGAACTTTTAGAAAAACTTCCAAACACGTTGTGTCTTGCCGGTGCTGCGCTGCTTGTTTCAGTTGTCGTGGGACTTCTGTTCGGCGTGCTCATGGCAGCATATCGGGGATCATTCATAGACCGGTGCTGTCTGATCGTGGTTACCGGTGGGATTTCGATTCCCGTGTTTTGGCTCGGATTGCTGCTTGTCTATATCTTTTGTTTTTGGCTAAAACTTCTGCCACCCGCAGGAATGGAAAAGGGGAATCTTGCCTATTATATTTTACCGGCAAGCACGCTCGGACTGAATGCTGCGGCGGCGCTTGCGCGTATCACCCGTGCGAGTATGATTGACATTCTTTCCCAACCCTATATCTTGACAGCCCGGGCAAAAGGCATCTCGCGTTTAGCTATTGTACTGCACCATGCATTCAGAAACGCGCTCCTTCCGGTCGTAACCATAATAGGGCTTGATTTTGGAAGCTTCCTCAATGGTTCATTTCTGACAGAAACCATTTTCGGGTGGGATGGCATGGGGCGGTATGCAATTGAAGCAATTTTTAGGCGAGATTATCCCGTAGTGCTCGGCTGTGTTTTGACCGGAGCAATTCTGTTTGTTGGGGTCAACCTTATGGTTGATCTCATCTACCGCCTGTGTGATCCCAAAATCAGATATGCGCATACGCCGTAAAATTATGGGAACACTTGATTCAGGGAAAATAAGAACGCTTAAAAAAATAAAGGGGAACCGGTGGTGCATAATGCTTCTGTGTGTCTGCTGTGCGGTGTTCTGCTGTGCAGCAGCAGCGCCGGTGCTTGCGCCGTATAACCCCACGGCTGTTGACCTTGACAGCGTCAAACAGCCACCAAGCTCACGGCATTTATTTGGTACTGATACACTGGGCAGAGATATGCTGAGTAGGGTCATGTATGCAGGAAGAGTTTCTCTGTGTATCGGGCTTATCGCAACGGTTCTTTCATTGTGCATCGGTTTGGCTGCCGGATTAGTCGCAGGGTACTGCGGCGGAGTCGTGGATGCGATACTGACCATGTGCATTGATCTGTTTCTTTCTTTTCCAAGTCTTTTGCTTGCAATCGCTGTGTCAGTCGTCCTGCCACCAGGCATTGCTGCAACGGTGTGTGCGTTATGCATTGCGGGGTGGGCGCCGTTTGCACGGCTTTTCCGCGGCATGGCGCTTTCAATTAAAGAACATACCTACATAGACGCAGCCCGTGCAGTCGGGTGCTCGCCACACCGAATTATCCTGGTCCACCTACTGCCCCAGTGTCTGCCACTAATTATGGTTGCTGGGAGTCTGAAGATTGGGTCGTTTATTTTGGCAGAAGCTGCACTTAGTTTTTTGGGCATTGGAGTGCAACCTCCGACCCCAGCATGGGGATCTATGATCAGTCTCTATCGAGGATTTCTGCCCGCAGCGCCGTGGATGGTTATATTTCCCGGGCTCGCAATTGCAGGAACCGTCATGGTGTTTAATATGTTAGGCGATGTGCTTCGGGATGCGGTTGATCCTCGGTTGCGGGTATAATGCTGCGCGGGTAACTACTTCTTGAGCCATTCGCGTACTTTTTCAAGCTCTGGGGAACGGAGCCATTCGTCAACCTCGTCCTCATCAACGTCAGTAATGGTGGAAGCTTTCAGAAAATCTGATTTTTCTTTTTTTTCAAGCCATGACACAATTTCTTCAAGTGCTTCCAGCTGCTCAATGAGTTCCCGGTCTTTGGGGTCCATACGTTGTGTTCTACCCATTACAAAATAGTTTCATGTATTGCATCGTTTATCCTGTTCAAAACTTTAGTAAAATAAAGCCCGGTCACGATGAAATCATAATGATAGTCAAGGACCGCAGTGGCTTGGTATAATGGTATAATATGTAAGAATGTAAAGCGTTATTTACAGTTTTTCGGGGTAAAAGTAAGCAATGAGTTTCTCCTCCGGGGTCATACCGTCAATACCCTTGTGAGGCCGTACCGTGTTATAGTAATTGACAAATCTC
>Ga0209162_1000855_pt1 | contig 31858 bp, 29 predicted proteins | sample YNPNPMetaG_FD_187121 | JGI IMG/M metagenome (GOLD analysis project Ga0209162, IMG submission 187121) | Anoxygenic and chlorotrophic microbial mat microbial communities from Yellowstone National Park, USA - YNP NP MetaG (SPAdes) (version 2) ...
CCAGGGAGGGAGGGCGGGCGGATACGCCCCAGGCCCGCGGGGCGAGAGGCCACGCAGTGGCCGGCTCCTGCGGCGAGCGGCGGTTGCGAAGCTTGTTCGTAAGCCCGACGCGAGCCGCAGGAGAAGCGGCGCGAAGCACCGCCTCGCCCCGCGAGCCAGCCTGGATCTCGAGCAAAATAATTCCTCGAAAAGGAGGCAAGCGATGAACCTCACCCTCGATCCCAAGGACCGCGAAGCGCTGCTCCAGCGTTTCCTGCGCTACGTCCAGGTGGACACCCAATCGGACGAAAACAGCACCACCTTCCCCTCCACCGCAAAGCAGAAGGACCTGGCCAAGCTCCTGGTGGAGGAGCTCCACGCCCTCGGACTCGCCGATGCGGCCATGGACCAGTGGGGGTACGTTTACGCCACGCTGCCCAGCAACATCCCCCCGGAGCACCCGGCTTGCGGAAAGGTCCCCACCATCGGCCTCATCGCCCACCTGGACACCTACTTCGGCACCCCGGGCGGGGGCGTGAAGCCCCAGGTCATCGAGCGCTACCCAGGCGGCGACATCCCGCTCCCCGGCAACCCCTCTCAGGTGATCAAAGCCGCGGAAAACCCCAACCTCGCCCGCTGCATCGGCCACACGCTGATCACCTCCGACGGCACCACGCTCCTGGGGGCCGACGACAAGGCAGGCATCGCAGAAATCGTTACCGCCTTGGCGTGGATGCAGGCCCACCCGGAGTTCCTCCACGGCACCGTGCGTATCGCCTTCACCCCCGACGAGGAGGTCGGCAGGGGCACGGAGCACTTCGACGTGCAGGGCTTCGGCGCCCGCTACGCCTACACCATGGACGGCTCGGACCTGGGGGAGATCGAGGACGAGACGTTCTGCGCCGACTCGGCCACGGTGGTGATCGAGGGGCACGACGTGCACCCGGGTTACGCCAAGGACAAGATGGTGAACGCGGTGCGGGTGGCGGCGGCGATCGTGGAGCGGCTGCCCAAGGAGTTCTTGCCGGAAACCACCGAGGGGCGCCAACCCTACCTCCACCCCTACGACATCCGCGGGGACGTGAGCAAGGTGGAGCTCAAGTTCCTGGTGCGGGCGTTCACCGAGGAGGAGCTGCACCAGCAGGAGGCCACGCTTTCTCGCATCGTGGCCGAGGTGCGCACGCTTTTCCCTCAAGCGAAGATCGAGGTGGCGGTGAAGGAGTCCTACCGCAACATGGCTTACGCCATCAGGAAGGACCCCCAGGTGCTGGAGGTGGCGCTGGAGGCGGTGCGGCGCATGGGGCTTTCCCCGGTGCGCAAGGCGATCCGCGGCGGCACCGACGGGGCGCGGCTTTCGTTCATGGGGCTGCTCACCCCCAACGTGTGGGCGGGGGGGCAGAACTTCCACTCGGTGCAGGAGTGGGTCTGTCTGGAGTGGATGGCCAAGGCCACCGAGTGCATCCTCCACATCCTCGAGCTTTGGGTGGAGCGGGCAAGCTGAGGCCGCTTCAGGACTTGTAAATTTCCAAGGCCCGCAGCTTCTTGATCTCGTCCCGCAGCCGGGCTGCCTCCTCGAACTCCAGGCGCTTGGCCGCGGCTTTCATGCGCTTTTCCAGCTCGGCGATGCGCTTCGCCAGGCTCCTTTCGTCGGCGATTTCCTCCTCCCCTACCCTGGGCGGCTCCAAGAGAGCGTCGTGGTAGTCCAGGTTCGCAAGCTGCACCAGGGGGTTGGCGATGTCCTTGACGATGCTCTTCGGCTCGATCCCGTGCTCCCGGTTGTAAGCCTCTTGGATGGCCCGGCGGCGCCGGGTTTCCTCGATGGCGCGGCGCATGGACTCGGTGATGGTGTCGGCGTAGAGGATGGCGGTGCCGTTCACGTTCCGGGCAGCCCTTCCGATGGTTTGGATGAGGGCGGTGTGGGAGCGCAGGTACCCCTCCTTGTCCGCGTCGAGGATCGCCACCAGGGAAACCTCGGGAAGGTCGAGCCCCTCCCGGAGCAGGTTGATCCCCACCAGCACATCGAACACCCCGCGCCGCAGATCCGCGAGGATCGCGGTTCGCTCCAAGGTGTCTATCTCGCTGTGCAGGTAGCGCACCCGGATCCCCAGCTCGCCCAGGTACTGGGAAAGGTCCTCGGCCATGCGCTTGGTGAGCGTGGTGACCAGCACCCGCTCCCCCGCCGCTACCCGTTCGCGGATGCGCGCCACCAGGTCGTCCACCTGCCCCTGGGCGGGGCGCACCTCCACCACCGGGTCCAAAAGCCCGGTGGGGCGGATCAGCTGCTCCACCACGGTGCCCCCGGAAACCTCGATCTCCCAGTCCCCAGGGGTGGCGGAGACGAAAAGCACCTGGTGGATGCGGGCGAAGAATTCCTCGAAGGTGAGCGGGCGGTTGTCCAGGGCCGAGGGGAGCCGGAAGCCAAACTCCACCAGCGTTTCCTTGCGGGAGCGGTCCCCGTGGTACATCCCCCGCACCTGGGGGATGGTGACGTGGGACTCGTCCACGATCAAAAGCCAGTCTCGGGGGAAGTAATCGAGAAGCGTGGGGGGCGGCTCCCCAGGCTTGCGGCGGGTGAGGTGGCGGGAGTAGTTCTCGATCCCCGGGCAGTACCCCAGCTCCGCCAGCATGTCCAGGTCCGCCAAGGTGCGCTGGGTGAGGCGCTGGGCTTCCAGGAGCTTGCCGGCAGCGGTGAGCTCCGCCACCCGCTGGTCCAGCTCCTCCTTGATATCGGCAACCGCCTGCTGCAGCACCTCCCGGGTGGTGACGTAGTGGGAAGCGGGGTACACCGGCAGCCGGTCCTCCACCTCCTCCAGCACCTGCCCGCGCAACGGGTCTATCCGCCGGATGCGCTCGATTTCCCGGTCCCAGAACTCCACCCGAATGGCGTGGTCCTCGTAGGGCGGGTAAATCTCCAGTACATCGCCCCGTACCCGGAACGCCCCGGGCACCAGGTCCAGCTGGGTGCGCTCGTACTGCATCGCCACCAGCTGCCTGAGCACCGCCTCCATCCCCGGGGCGGTCCCGGGCTCCAGCAGCAAGAGCATCCCGTAGTAGGCTGCCGGGTCCCCCAAGCCGTAAATGCAGGAGACCGAAGCCACGATCAGCACGTCCCGCCGCTCGAAGAGCGAGCGGGTGGCGGAAAGCCGCAGCCTATCAATTTCCTCGTTGATGGAGGTTTCCTTTTCGATGTAGGTGTCGGTGGCGGGGACGTAGGCTTCCGGCTGGTAGTAGTCGTAGTAGGAGACGAAGTACTCCACGGCGTTTTCCGGGAAAAAGCTGCGGAACTCCTGGAACAGCTGCGCCGCCAGGGTCTTGTTGTGGGAAAGCACCAAGGTGGGGCGGTTGAGCAGCTCCACCACCTTGGCCATGGTGAAGGTCTTCCCGGACCCGGTCACCCCCAGGAGGGTCTGGGCAAAAACCCCCTGGCGGAACCCCTCCACGATCCTGGCGATGGCTTGGGCTTGGTCCCCTGCCGGGGAGAAGGGGGCTTTCAGCTTGAACGGCTTGCTCATGGCCCGCTGCCACCGCAAGCCTGCCGGGCGAGGTCGGCAAGCTGGTTGGCCTCCTGGGGGGAAAGCTGCCCATCGGCCAAGGCCGCGCGGGCCGCCTTCATGAACGCTCCCAGCGCTCGCGGGTCCCTGGGAGGCGCCGCCTCCAGCACCCCGAGGCACACCAGCGCTGCCCGGAGGTTGTCCCGGGGCCCCGCCGGCAACGAAGCGGCGTGCATTTCCAGCGCCGCGCAGGTACGGGCCAAGGCTTGGCCCCGGAGCTGGCTGGCCTTCCCTGCCAAAAGCAGCAGCAGCAGGGTCAGCGCCGCGACAACCCCGCACCCCGCGGCGCGCCACTTCCAGCCGATACCCACCTGGCCTCGCAAGGCGCCCTCCTCTCTTGACAGTCTAGCGGGTTTGGCGGGAAGCTCCCGCTGATGGGGAAGGCTCTGTTGCGCTGGCTTCTGGTGGGCTTCTTCGTGGGTGTGGGGCTCGGGGCCATCGCTGCCCTGGTCCTGGCGCGGTTCATCGAGTTGCCGGCGGTGGAAGCGCTCACCGCCTACCAGCCTCCTGCGGCCACCGTGGTGAAGGCCAAGGACGGCACGGCGATCGGCAGCTTCGCCGCGGAAAAGCGGCTGCCGGTGGCGTTCGAGCAGATCCCCAAGGTGTTCCGCGACGCGGTGATCGCGGTGGAGGACGCTAACTTCTACAAGCACCCGGGGGTGGACCCCTCGGGGATCGCCCGGGCTTTCCTGCGCAACGTGCTCTCCTTGAGCAAGGCCCAAGGGGGCTCCACCATCACCCAGCAGCTGGCCCGCAACATCGGCATCGTGAGCCGGGAAAAGAAGCTTTTGCGCAAGCTCAAGGAAATCCTCCTGGCCATCGAGATCGAGCAGCGCTTCTCCAAGGACGAGATCCTCACCCTCTACGCCAACCTGGTGAACTTCGGCCACGGCATGTACGGCGTGGAAGCTGCCTCCCGCTTCTACTTCGGCAAGCCCGCCTCCCAGCTCACGCTCCCCGAGGCGGCGCTTTTGGCCGGGTTGCCCCAACGGCCCACCGACCTCTCCCCGTTGGACCACCCCGAGCGGGCGCTGCGGCGGCGCAACCACGTGCTCAAGCGCATGCTGGAAGAGGGCATGATCGACAGCAAGACCTACGAAGCGGCGATCGCCCAGCCCCTGGGGGCCAGCCCCCACCTGGACCGGGACCCCGCCGCCGCCTACTTCATCGAGGAGGTGCGTCGCAGCTTGGAGGAGAAGCTCGGCAGCGAGCAGGTGTTGAGCGGGGGGCTGGTGGCGGAGACCACCCTGGACCCGGTGCTGCAGCGCCTGGCGGAAGAGGCATTGCGGGAAGGCTTGGTGGAGCTGCAAAAGCGCCTGGGTTGGCAAGCGGAGCAGCGCAACTTGCTGGCGGAGGGGGTGAGCGATCTGGGCAGCTTCCGCCACCCCAGCTGGCCGTACCTCCGCTGGCAGCCTGGGGAGCTTTCCTACGCGGTGGTGCGCGACGTGCGCCCCGAGCGGCTGGTGCTGGCCGTGGCTGGCCGACAGGCCGTGGCACTGCTGGAGGACGCCAAGTGGACCGGGCGCAACAGCTTTTTCAAGCTGGCCAAGCCCGGAGACCTGGTGCTGGTGCGCCTCAAGGAAGTGCCACCGCCGCCGGCCCCGGTCCCGGTAGCGCTGGAGGTGGAGCCCACGGTGGAGGGAGCGGTCCTCGTGCTGGACAACCGCACCGGGGCCATCCTCGCCCTGGTGGGGGGGTTCGACTTCAACCGCTCCCAGTTCGATCGCGCGATGCAGGCGAAGCGGCAGGTGGGGTCCGCCTTCAAGCCGTTCGTGTACGCCACGGCTTTCGAGGAGGGGTACTCCCCGGCGGACACGATCTTCGATGCTCCGGTGCTGCTCCCGGATGAGCAAGGGCTTCCCACCTACTGCCCGCTGAACTACTACCGCAAGTACTTCGGCATCGTGACGTTCCGCTACGCCGTGGAGCACTCCCTCAACGCCTCGGCGGTGAAGCTGCAGCAAATGGTAGGGGGGGAGAAGGCCATCGCCCTGGCCCGCAAGCTGGGGGTGGAGGAGGAGCTGCACCCCTACCCGTCCATGGCCCTGGGGTCGTTCGAGCTGCCGGTGGTGAGCATCGCTGCCGCTTACGCGGCGTTCGCCAACGGCGGTATGGCGGTGAAACCGTACTTTTTGGCCCGCGTGCGGGACGCCCAGGGGAATGTGCTTTTGGAAACCCGCCCCCTCGTTACCCAGGCCCTGAGCCAGCAGGCAGCCTACCTCATGACCCACGTGCTGGAAGGGGTGGTGCAGCGGGGCACCGCTGCCAAGGCCGCTTCCCTCCCCGCCCACCTGGCGGGGAAAACCGGCACCACCGACCGTTACACCGACGCCTGGTTCATCGGTTACTCCCCCCGCATCACCTGCGCGGTTTGGGTAGGCCGGGACAAGAAGGAGCCCATCGGCCGGAAAATGACCGGCGCCGAGGCTGCCCTTCCCACCTGGATCCGCTTCATGCAGGCGTACCTTTCGCGCCAACCCCAAGCGGTGCGGGAAGAGGAGTTCACGCCGCCAGCGGCTGGGGTGACGCTGCTCCCGGTAGATCCCCGTACCGGGCTGCGAGCCACCCCGGACTGCGGCGACAACGTGATCCTCGAGGCGGTGCCGGAGAACAAGATCCCCCAAGCCTGCTCTGCTCGGGCCCACGCCGTGGCCGAGCTCCCGTGGCAGGAGCAGATGCGCTTTTACACGTTCAAACCAGGGGAACCGGTGACCACCGCCCAAGCCATCGCCGCAGCTGCCGCCAAAGCGGCGGAAAAGGACTGACCCAAGGCTTACGCCAAAAGCGCCGCCACGCGGCTGACCACCCACCACATGAGGGCCGCCACCGCCGCCGTGGTGGGCAAGGTGAGCACCCAGGCCCAGACGATGCGGCTCGCCACCCCCCACCGCACCGCGGAAACCCGGGTGGTGGAGCCCACCCCAGCGATGGCCCCAGCGATGGTGTGCGTGGTGGAAACCGGGATCCCGGCGAGGGAAGCGCCGATCAGCGAGACAGCGCCAGCGGTTTCCGCGCAAAACCCGCCCACCGGCCGCAGGCGCGTCAAACGCAGCCCCATGGTGTGCACCACGTTCCATCCACCCACCAGCGTCCCCAGGGCGATCACCCCATGGCAGGAGAGGATCACCCACACTGGCACGTGGAACTGCCGGAGGTACCCCGTGGAGTAAAGCAGCACGGTGATGATCCCCATGGTCTTCTGGGCGTCGTTGAGCCCGTGGCCCAGGGAGTACGCCCCGGAGGAAAGCAGCTGCCCTATGCGGAAAAAGCGGTCCACCTTCTGCGCCCGCACCCGGCGGAAAATCCAGAAGACCGCCACCATGAGCAACCACCCCAGCACCATCCCCAAAAGCGGGGAGATCACGATGAAAGCCGCCACCCGGGCGATCCCTTGGGGAATCACCGCGCCCACGCCCCCCTTGGCCAACCCAGCCCCCGCCAGCGCCCCGATGATCGCGTGGGAGACGGAAATGGGAAGCCCGAGCATCGTGCACAGGTAGGTCCAGACGATCGCGGAGAGCAGTGCAGCCAGGACCACGTACGGATCCACCACCGTGGGGTGCACGATCCCCTTGCCCACGGTGCTCGCCACCTTGACCTCGAAGCCGAACGCTGCCACGAAGTTGAAGAACGCCGCCCAGAGCACCGCGAGCCGGGGGGAGAGCACGCCGGTAGCCACCACCGTGGCCACCGAGTTGGCAGCGTCGTTCATGCCGTTGAGGAAATCGAACAAAAGCGCCAGGGCAACGATGCAAACCACCAGGGTGAGCATGGCTCGGCCCTTCAGGAAGCCTTGATCATGATGGTTTCCACGATGTTGGCCACGTCCTCGCAGCGGTCCGTGGCGTCTTCCAGGAACGCGTAGAGGTCCTTGAGCTTGATCACCTCCACCGCATCCCGCGCCTTCAAAAAAAGCTCGGCCAGCGCTTGCCGGTGGAGTTGATCCGCCTCGTTTTCCAGCCGGTTGATCTCCACGCAGGTGGCCATGGCCTCCTGGTGTTTCTTCGGGTCGTGGAGGTACAGCACGGCTTTTTGCACCTCCCGCACCGAGGCCAAGAGCAAGTCGGCAAGCTCCACGAGCTTGGCCGGCACCTGCTCCACGCGGTAGAGCAACAAGCGGTGAGCCGTGGCGTCCACCGCGTCCAGGATGTCGTCCAGCTTGGTCACCAGCGCGTGGATGTCTTCCCGATCGAAGGGGGTGATGAAGCTGGTGTGCAGCTTGGCCAGGGCCTGGTGGGTGTAGCGGTCCCCCTGGTGTTCCAGCTCCTTGAGCTTGTCCACCGCGGAAGCTCGCCCCGCCCCGTCCCGGAGCAGCTGGCAGAAGAGCTCCACCGCGGCGACGATGTTGCCGGTGGCCTCGTCGAAAATCGCGAGAAACCCTTCGTCTTTTGGCAGGAACCAGCGCACCGTGCACCTCCCGCGCCCGCGGCGCACGGTGCGAGCTTACCGGCTTCCGCTCGCCTTGTGAAGACCAGCACAAAGCCCCTTGCGAAGCCCAGTGCCCAGCGCCCCGCCTGGAAAGCAACTCACGAGCGCTTCGGGGCGAGCTCCCGGAGCTCCGCTACAAACTCCTGAGGCCCCAGGTACCCCTCGATGCGCCCCACCTCCTGGCCTTGCCCGTCCAGGACCACGATCGTGGGGTAGCTGCTCACCCCGAAGCGCCGCGCCTCTGCCTCCCCTTCCTTTTCCGCGTCGAGACGCACGGGCACGTAGGCCTGGGTCAAGGCCTCCACCACCGCGCTGTCGCGCAGCGTTTCCGCCTCCAGCTTCTTGCACCACTTGCACCAGTCGGTGGCGAACTCCACCAACACCAGCTTGTGCTCCCCGGCAGCCCGCGCCACCGCTTGGCCCAAGTTCGCCTCCCACGGGATGGGGGAAGGGGCGAGCTCGCCCCCCTTCCTGCCAGCGAGGAAGCTCGCCGCCACCAGCCCACCGAAAACCACCGCGAGCACCGCTCCCGTGCGTACCTTCATGGTCCCCCCGCCGGCCTGCCGCCGGCCGGAAGGCATGCTACCACGGCCCGGGAAGGCCGATGCCAGGACCGTCACCGCTCCCGGGATCGGCATTGGCTCCTGCCCAACCACCGCACCCTCTCCCCCCTTTCCCCAGAGCAGCTGAAAAACCATCGGACAGGACGGGCGTTCGACCGAGCTGCTTCATGCCGCTTTTGGCAATGGCGCCCCCGCACCGAAAATCTTTCGGCACCTTCCCGAAGCTCTTGACAAGCTCTTTCGGGCGAGGCCAACCTTGCGCCAAGAAAAAATGCCCCGGCCGGAGAAGAAAGACCGGGGAGGGAGGTCAGGCATGAAGAAAGTCGTGGTTACCTTGGCGGTCATGGCGATGCTGGGGGGGCTCGCCGTGGCCAAGGATCGGTCCCCCATGACGGCCCTCACCGGGGAGCAGCTCCAGGGGCTCGACCGGCTGGAAGCCGTGGAAACCGCCACGTTCAACGACATGGGCGTGCCCACGTTCCTGGCCGGCAGCCTGGGGCGGCTGGAGCCGGGGGATCACGCCGGTGCCGCGCTGCGCTTCCTCCAGGAGCTGCAGCCGGTGTTCCGTGCCACCGGCCGGGAAGAGCTTTCCTTGGAGCGGGTGCAGGAGGACGAGCTGGGGAAGGTGCACGTGCGCTTCCGGCAAACGCTCCAGGGCTTGCCCGTGGTGGGTGCCGAGGTGATCGTCCACGCCGACAAGGCCACCGGCAAGATTTACGCGGTGAACGGCACCTTCGTTCCTGACGAGAACTTGCCCCGCCGGGCGGCGTTGGGTGCCGAAGAGGCGCTGCAGCAGGCAGCTCGGGAAGCGGGGATCGCCTCCGGCGTGGTTTTGGATCGGCCCCAGCTGGTGTACGTGGTGCGGGAAAACGGCAAGGCGTACCTCGCCTGGACCACCCGGGTGGCGTTCGAGGATCAAAACGGCGAGCACCTGGACCGGATTTACGCGGATGCGGTCACCGGCGAGCTGGTGACCAGCGAAGCGCTGATCCACGACGCGCTGTACCGCAAGATTTACACCGCCAACAACGGCACCTCGCTGCCGGGCACGCTCCTTTTCCAGGAGGGCGGCTCCTCTTCGGACAGCGTGGCCATGGCAGCGTACAACAACCTGGGCTACACCTACAACTACTACAAGACCAAGTTCAACCGCGACTCCATTGACGGCGCGGGGATGACGCTCATCGCCACCGTGCACTACGGCAACAAGTACAACAACGCTTTCTGGAACGGCTCGCAGATGGTGTTCGGCGATGGCGACGGCACCACGTTCGCGCCGTTCGCCAACGCCTTAGACGTAGTAGCCCACGAGCTCACCCACGGGGTTACCGAGCGCACCGCCAACCTCACCTACTCCTCGGAGCCCGGGGCGCTCAACGAGGCTTGGTCGGACATTTACGGTGCCAACGTGGAGGCTTACCGTGACGGCGGGGTGGGTTCCAATACCTGGAAGATCGGCGAGGCATGCTACACCCCGGGCACCGCTGGGGACGCCTTGCGTTACATGAACAACCCCACCGCCGACGGTTACTCCGCGGACTACTACCCCGAGCGCCTCTACCCCAACTGCACCCCCTCCTCTTCCAACGACTACTGCGGGGTGCACGGCAACAGCGGCATCGCCAACCTGGCTTACTACCTGCTGGTGGCTGGCGGCACGCACCCGCGCAACAAGACCACGGTGAGCGTGCCGGGGATCGGCATGGCCAAGGCGGAACAGATCTTCTACCGCGCCTTGACCACCTACATGACCTCTTCCACCAACTTCCAGGGGGCGCGCAACGCCACCGCGCAAGCGGCAGCGGATCTTTACGGCGGAACTTCCTCCGCCGAGTACAACGCGGTGCAGAAGTGCTGGGACGCGGTGGGCGCTCCCGGTGGCGCGGTGCAAGTCACCACGCTTTCCAACGGGCAAACGGTTTCCAACCTCGCGGCTTCCACCGGCAACTGGCTGTATTTCAAGATCACCGTGCCTTCCGGGCAAACCCAGCTGAAGGTGGTCACCAGCGGTGGCTCGGGGGATGCCGACCTGTACGTGCGCTTGGGTTCGCTCCCCACCACCTCCAGCTACAACGGCCGCTCCATTGGCAGCACCACCGCGGAAACCGTGACCATCTCCAACCCCTCGGCGGGTGACTGGTACATCGGCTTGTACGCGTACTCCTCCTTCTCCGGTGTTTCTCTCACCGCCACCTACTCGGGTAGCACCGGCGGCACCTCGATGAACGAGACCGAGCCCAACAACAGCAAATCCTACGCCAACGTGATTTCCACCTCGGGAACCACGGTCACCGGGTACATCTCCTCCTCCAGCGACGTGGATTACTTCAAGGTCACGGTGCCGGGTTACAAGACCCTCACCGTGGACCTCACGGTGCCTTCCACCGTGGACTACGACGTGAAGCTCTACAACTCCTCGGGGAGGCTGCTGGCTTCCGGAACCAACGGCACCGGGCAGGCGGAGCACGTGACCTGGTACAACTCCGCGAGCACCAGCCGGGTGGTTTACATCAAGGTTTACCCGTACTCCGGCTCCTCCACCACCTCCCCCTACTACCTCAAGACCACCTGGTAGGAACCCGCTCTTTCGGAAAAGCAAGCCCCGCCTTCGGGCGGGGCTTTTGTTTTGCCTTCCCGGCGCCGGCTCCCACCCCCCGGAGCAGCGCTCCCCGAGGCTTCCCGACAGATCCTTTTTCTGCGTCGGGCTTCCGCCGAAGCTCCTTCGCTTTGCGGGGCGTCATCCGCAAGCCAAATGAAGAATCCTCGCCCATCTGCCCGCCCCCTTGACAGGTGCACTGCTCTTGGCAAAGACTTGCGCCAACCCCCGAAGGGGGAAGGGAAGAAAAAGGCATGAGGAGGCAATAGTTGGTGACATGCTTGGCGTTAGGGGCCGGTTTGCTGCTCGCTCTGGCTGCGGCCGAAGCCAGGGAAGGCAAGCTCTTGGTGCAGCTTGCCGATGACCAGCAAGCGCTGGCCGACGCTACGGCTGTGGCAGTGGCGTTCGCGGAGCGGGAAGCGCCCAGGGTCGTGGGGCTCGCCCCTGGCGAGGCGCTGGCGGTGCGCACCGCCGACCACGACGGGGCGGGGATCGTCCACGTGCGCTTGGACACGCGTATCCAAGGGGTGCGGGTGGTGGGGGGGGAGGTGATCGTCCACGTGGACCCGGCCACCCGCAGGATCGTGGGGCTTTCCAACTTTCACCGGCGCATCATCGGGGCGGATCCTCAACCCCGCCTGACCCAAGCGGATGCCGAGGGGTTGGCGTGGGCGCTGATGGCCCCGGCAGCAGCCCCCAGCGAGCCACCCCAGAGCGAGCTGGTGTTCTACCCCGCCAACGGAAGCTACCGGTTGGCGTGGATGGTGCGGATGCACGTGGAAAACGAGGTGGAGGAGCCCAGGGCGGAAGCCTTTGTCATTGACGCCAAGACCGGGGAGCTGCTGGAGCGCTGGGACGACCTGCATACCGCCAAGCCCGGCGGCGGCCCCACGCCGGGCAGCGGCAGCCCCGCGGTGGGCACCGCCAAGACCTTGTACCTCGGCCAGCTCCCCCTGAACACGGAGTTCTACAGCAGCGCCAACACCTACGGCATGGTGGATCGCACCCGCGGCAACGCCTACACCACCGACATGAAGAACCGCCAGTCCGGCAGCGGCGGTCTGTTCCTGGATGCGGACAACGTCTGGGGGGACTTCACCAACGCCGACAGGGCCACTGCGGGCACCGATGCCCACCTGGGCATGGCGTTCACCTGGGACTACTACAAGAACGTGCACGGGCGCAACGGCATTTACAACGACGGGGTGGGTGCCTTCTCCCGCGTCCACTACGGCCGGAACTACAACAACGCCTTTTGGTCGGACTCCTGCAAGTGCATGACCTACGGTGACGGGGACGGCAGCGTGCTCTCCCCGCTGGTTTCCCTGGACGTGGCCGGGCACGAGATGAGCCACGGCGTCACCTCGGCCACCGCCAACTTGCAGTACTCCGGGGAATCCGGTGGGCTCAACGAGGCCACCTCGGACATCTTCGGCACCGCGGTGGAGTTTTACGCCAACAACCCCAACGATCCGCCGGACTGGTGGATCGGCGAGACCGTGTACACCCCCAACAAGAGCGGTGACGCCTTGCGCTACATGGACGATCCCAAGAAGGACGGCAAGAGCATTGACCACTACTCCCTGTACTACAACGGGCTCGACGTGCACTACTCCTCGGGGATCGCCAACAACTTCTTCTACCTGCTGGCCCATGGCGGTACCAACAGGACTTCAGGGATCTCCGTGAGCGGGATCGGTTTGGCCAAGGCCGAGCGGATTTGGTACGTGGCCCTCACCGGTTACATGACCAGCACCACCACGTTTGCCGGCGCGCGGCAAGCCACGATCCAAGCCGCAACGCAGCTCTTCGGGGCATCCAGCGTGGAGGTGCAGCGGGTCAAGGACGCCTGGACAGCGGTGGGCGTCAACTGAACGCTCGCTCAGCAAGCGCTTCCCGGGGCCGGCTCGCAGCCGGCCCTTTTTATCCCTCGGCGGTCATCCGCGGACCCACTCGCTCCAAGGGGGAGGTCATGCAAACCTCGGTGGCGGAACGCACGAACCCGGGAACCTTGTGGAGCTTTTGCAGCAGCACCTCTTGCAGGTGCACGGTGTCCCTGGCCCGTACCTTCACCACCAGGTCGTACTCCCCGGTGATCAGGTGCACCTCCTCCACCTCCGGGATCTTCGCCAGGGCGTCCACGGTGGCTTGCAGCCCGCCCGTGAGCTCCACCCTCACGTGCACCAGCGCGGTGACCGAGTATCCCAGGGCCTTGGGATCCAGGAGCACCGTGAACCCCTTCACCACCCCGGCACCCCGCAGCTTGGCGAGGCGCTCGTGCACCGTGGCCGGCGCCACCCCCGCCCGCTCGGCAACGGCCGAGAGCGCCATGCGGCCGTTTTCCTGCAAACTCGCGAGGATCTTCTTGTCCAGGGCGTCGAGCCTCATGGGGGGATTGTACCCCCTCCAGAAGCTGTGGACTTTTTCACAAACTCTGGGATAATCTCCGAGCCCGCAGGGCGGAAGGAGGGTTGCATGAAGCTCAACGTGGCGCTCATCGGCTTCGGCGTGGTGGGGCAAGGGGTCGCGCAGCTTTTCGCGGCAAAAAAGCAGTTCCTCCGCGAGCGGTACGGCGCCGAGTTCGCGATCACCGCGGTAAGCGACGTGAAGAAAGGGGCGGTAGCCGATCCCCAGGGGCTCGATCCCCAAGCGTTGCTGGATCACCTGGCGCAGCACGGGGACCTCACCGATTTCCCCGCTCCCGAGCGGGGTTGGGATGCGCTCACCACGATCCGCCGCGCTGAGGCGGATGTGGTGGTGGAGGTTTCCTGGACCGACGTGAAGACCGGCGGACTAGCCTTGGCGCACTTCCGGGAAGCTTTCGCCTGCGGCCGCCACCTGGTGACCACCAACAAGGGCCCCCTGGTGGTGGCGCCGTTCGAGATGATGGAGCAAGCGGCCAAGGCGGGGGTGGAGTTCCGTTTCGAGGGCACCGTGATGTCCGGCACCCCGGTGATTTCCACTGCCCGCAAGGGCCTTCGGGGGTGCGAGATCCTCGGCTTTGCCGGGATCCTCAACGGCACCACCAACTTCATGCTCACCCGCATGGAGCAGGGGCTCTCCTACGACCAAGCCCTGGCCGAGGCGCAGCAGCTGGGCTACGCCGAGGCCGACCCTTCCGGCGACGTGCTGGGGTGGGATGCCGCCGGCAAGGTGGTGATCCTCGCCAACACGGTGCTGCGCAAGCCGTTGAAGCTCGAACAAGTGGAGCTTGCAGGGGGGATCACGGGCCTCACCCCAGAGGACATCCAGCAAGCGAGACAAGCCGGAGAGCGCTGGAAGCTGGTGGCGGAAGCGCGGGTTGAGAACGGCGGTCTTGCGGCTCGGGTCCTCGCCAAGCGCTTGCCGCTCAGCGACCCGCTGGCGGGGGTGAGCGGCCCCACCAACGCGGTGACGTTCTTCACCGACCTCCTGGGACCGGTGACCATCGTAGGTGCGGGGGCCGGGCAGCGGGAAACCGCCTTCGCGGTGCTCGCGGATCTTCTGGACATCCACGCCACGCTAGTGGCGAGGCAAGGGTGACGGAGGCAATCATGGACATGTTGATAGATGGCCAGTGGGTAAGCACAGCGGAACGCATCCCGGTGGAGGACCCCTGGGACGGCTCGGTGGTGGACACGGTCCCCCGAGGCACCCCCGAGCACGTGGACCGGGCGATCAGCGCCGCGGTGAAGGCTTTTCGCAGCTGGCGTTTTTCCACCGTGGCGCAACGCATGGAGGTGCTGCGCCGGGTGGCGGACACCGTGGCGCAAAACCTCGAGGAGTTCGCCCGCCTCATCGCCCGGGAGGGCTCCAAGACCATCCGCGAGGCGCGGAAGGAGGTGCGCCGCTGCGTCAACACGCTTTCCCTTTCCGCCGAGGAGGCGCGGCGGCTTTACGGGCAGACCATCCCCTTCGATTCGTTCCCGGGAGGCGAGCACCGGCACGGTTACTGGTACCGGGAACCCATCGGCGTGGTGGCCGCCATCACCCCGTTCAACGACCCCCTGAACCTGGTGGCGCACAAGCTGGGCCCAGCGATTGCGGGGGGCAACACCGTGGTGCTCAAACCAGCCACGGTCACGCCGCTTTCGGCGTTGTCGTTGGCCAAGGCGTTCCAGGATGCCGGGCTGCCCCCGGGGGTTTTGAACGTGGTGACCGGCCCAGGGGGCGAGGTGGGGGATCCGTTGGTGGCGGATCCCCGGGTGCGCATGGTTTCGTTCACCGGGGGGGTGGAAGCAGGCCTCCATATCACGCGCCTGGCGGGGCTCAAGAAGGTCGGCATGGAGCTGGGCTCCAACTCCCCAGTGATCGTCATGGCCGATGCGGATTTCCACCGGGCGGTGGAGGACACGGTTTCCGGTGCCTTCTGGGCCGCTGGCCAGAACTGCATCGGCGTGCAGCGGGTGTACGTGCAGCGGCCCATCTTCGAGCGCTACCTGGAGGCTTTCGTGGCCCGCACCAAGGCGTACAAGGTGGGACCCAAGCTCGAGGAGGACTGCGACATGGGCCCGGTGATTACCGAGGCCGAGGCGCGGCGCATCGAAAGCTGGATCGCCGAAGCTCGAGCCGCCGGTGCCACCGTGCACTGCGGCGGGCAGCGGGGAGGGCCGGTGGGCACCGTGGTGGAGCCCACGGTGCTCACCGGCGTCACCATGGCCATGAAGCTGGGCTGCCAGGAGGTGTTCGGGCCGGTGGTGGCGCTGTGGCCCTTCGATGAGCTGGAGGAAGCGGTGGAGGCGGCCAACAGCGTGGACTACGGTTTGCACGCCGCGATCTTCACCCGCTCCCTGGCCGCGGCTTTTTACGCCATCAAGCACCTGGAGTGCGGCGGGGTGATCGTCAACGACTCCACCGACTACCGGCTGGACCAAATGCCTTTCGGCGGCGTCAAGAACTCCGGGCTGGGGCGGGAAGGGGTGGCGTTCGCGCTTTTGGAGATGACCGAGCCCAAGGTGGTTTGCTTCACCGAGTGAGGGGGAACGGTACCGGCGGGCGTCTGTCCAAGCGCAAGGGTGGCAAGGTGGGCTGGAAGCCCACCCCATGCACCACTACCCCCAGGCTCCTGGGGTCGTTGGGAGGGTTGAACGCTGGCGCCTCCAGGACCAGCTCCAGCCGCGTGGCGTGGGTCACGCTGGAAGGCACGGGAAGCTCCAGGTAGGTGCCGGTGGGGGGCACCGGGGTTTCCAAGGTGGTCTCGCCGAGGCGCAACGCCACCCTCGCTCCCCCGGGCCGGGGGGCGGAAACCCACAGCTGCACCCGGCCAGTGCTCACCGGCAACGCGAAGCTGCACTTGGGTTGGCACCAAGCCCCGAGGACCCCTGCGAAGCTCTCAGGTCCGTAAAGGCCGCTCGCTTCCAACGCCTTCGCGTGCAAGCGGGTGGGCTCCGGGAGCACCAGGTACGGCAGCGGTTCCCAAGGCGGAGCCTCCAGGCTGACGTACCGCACCTTGAGCGCCAACGGGCGCAGGTCCCCGGGCAGCTTGCGCAGGCAGCCGGTAACGAGCTCCAAAGGGACCACCTTCGCCTCGCGCTGACGTTGGGGCAGCTCCGGAAGCGGCAACGAGAGCAGCTGGGGGCCTGGGGCGAGCTGCACCACCGCCACCTGGACGCCATCCACCTTGGCGGCCACCGGGGCACCGGGCACATCGGGGGGCAGCTGCACCGCCAAGCTCAGGTGGCCAGCGCCGGCAGTGGCGGGCAACAGCAACGTGGCCCGAGGGTAAAGCCACACGAACGGCCCCGCCTCTTCGGCCTCGCGGATCGAGCCGCCGGAGGCGAGCAGCACCGGGTTTTCCACGAGAAAAGCTTGGAGGAAGCGCCCCTGGGAGAGGTAGGCGGCCCGCGGTTCCCCCACCTGGAAAAACCTTTCCCGAGACACCGAGCTGGGGAGGTACGTGGGGGCGGTTTCCGCCACCAAGAACAGCTTGGCCCCGCCCAGGTTGAACTTGGGGACCTGCACCTCGCTCCAGCGCAGCGAGCCGGCCGCCAGCTTGCCCACCCGCAGCAGGTAGTTGCGAAAGGAGAAAAGCTCGTCCTGGAAAACCACGTTGCCCTGGGGATCGGCCGGCAGCGCCCCGAAAGCCGCTACCGGGGGAAGCGGGGTCTGGTGGATGCAACGCACCGCGGGCCAGGTCCACCAGGCGAAGTACGCCGCGGCCAAAAACCCCGCGCCCACCGCAAGCTCGGCCTTTCGGAAAAGCAGCTGCAAGCCGTACAGCCCCGGCACCGGCAACAGCAGCAAGGCCATGACCCAGTACCGCGGGTACGTGCTGTTGTGGGTGAACGCCAGAAGGTAAACGAGCCAGAAACCCAACAGGGAAGCCACGAGCCACGACCGCGGGCCGACGGTCCGACGCTGCGCCACCCACCCCGCCAAGGTCGAAAGCAGCATCGCCAACGCGGGGACCGGTCCCCCGAGCCCCTTCACCAGCCCCAGCTGCCCCAGGGCAAAACCCTCGCTGCCCAGGAGAAACGCGTGCTCCCCGGCGTGCGTGGTGAGTGCCTCCCAGAAAAGCTCGATCCCACCCGCTTCCAAGACCAGCGGCACCATCACCGCCGCACCGAACCCAGCGACCACCGCCAGCACCTGCCCCACCTCCCGGGGGTTGCGCCGGAACTGCCAGGCCCAGAAAAGCCACACCAGCGCGAAAAACGGCAGCAACGGGGGGCGTACTAGCCCGGCGGCCGAAAGCGCCAGGGAAGCCCAAAAGAGCCGGCGCTCACCGCCCCTCTGCCAGGCCAGCAGCGCCAGGAGAAAAAGCGCCGCCGCCGGGGTTTCGGAAAAGGCGCGGCTCGCGTGGAACCACGCCCCTGGGAGAAAGGAGGCCAGCAAAGCCCCAGCGGTGGCCAAGTTACGGGGTACCCACCGTTGCCAGAACCAAACCAGGGCGAAAAACGCCAGCACCGAAAAGCCAGCGCTCGCCACCTGGAGTGCCCGGAGCGGGTCGCCCCCGCCGAATGTAAGCAGCAGTCGCCCGATCCAGATCCACAGGGGAAACCCCGGGGGGTGGGGCATGTGGCCCGCAGGATCGAAATCCACCACCCCGCAAGCCAAAAGCGCCTCGTCCTGCTCCCAGGGCCCCTGGGGGAGCAGCAAAAACCGCGTGCCAGCCACCGCGGCCAGGAGCAGCCCCGAAAGGCCGTGGGAAAGCCAAGGGTACGGGGTTGCCAGCAGCGGCCACCCTTCGGCTATCCCCCTGAGGCGACGCCGAGCCACGGGGGCACTGTAGCAAAACCCGCGGCGTAATTCCCACGGTTACCGGTCCCTGCTCCGCGGGCAGGTCCCTGCCGGAGAACGCGGCGTTCCATGCTACCCTTGGCGCCGTGGAGGGGGTACGCCTGGAGTTCGCCGAGATCGCCAAGCGCTTCGGGCGGCGTTTGGTGCTTTCCGGGGTGAGCGGCAGCGCGGTGGCTGGGCAGGTGCTGGTGATCACCGGGCCCAACGGCTCGGGGAAATCCACGCTCTTGAACATCCTCGCCGGGCTGGTGCGGCCCACGAAGGGCCACGTGCGCTACTTCCAGAACGGCCAGGAGCTGCCCAAGAGCCAGTGGTTACGGTTCCTGGGGGTGTGCGCCCCGGACATGGCGGTGTACGAGGAGCTTTCCGCCCTGGAGAACCTGGCGTTTTTTTCTCGCCTGCGGGGGCTGGCGCTGCCCCAGGAAGCCCTGGAGCAGCACTTGCAACGCCTGGGTTTGCGGCCCGCCGACCTCCGGCGGCCCGTGGGGCAGTTTTCCTCGGGGATGCTACAACGGGTCAAGCTGGCCCAAGCCCTGGTGCACCAACCCCAGGTGCTGATGCTGGACGAGCCTTCCTCCAACTTGGACCCCGCGGGGCACGAGCTCCTGGCTCAGCTGGTGGCAGAGCTCGCCAAGCGCTGCACGGTGATCGTGGCCACCAACGACCCTCGGGAGGTGGCCTGGGGGGACAGGATCCTTGAGCTTGCTGCGTGAAAGTCTCACGGTGCTGCGCAAGGAGCTTATCTCCGAGCTCCGCAGCCGCGTTGCCATCTCCTCGGTGGGGCTTTTCGCCCTCACCACGCTGGTGGCCGTGGCCTATCAGATTGGTCCCTACCGCATCCACGAGCAGGACCGGCCCCACCTCCACGCGGCGCTTTTGTGGATCATCCTGTTTTTTGCGGCGAGCTCGGGCCTTCCCCGGGTGTTCGTCAAAGAGGAGGACGCCCACACCGCCAAGACGCTGCGCCTGGCGGCACGCCCCGGCGCGGTGTTTGCCGGAAAGTTGCTGTTCAACCTCTTGCTGCTGCTGGGCTTGGAAGCGTTCCTCGTGCCGCTTTTCGGGGTGGTCATGAGCTTCGCGGTGGCCAACCTCGGTGCGCTGCTCCTGGTGCTCCTTGCCGGCGGCTTGGGGCTTGCGGCCACCTCCACCACGGTGGCCGCCATCATCGCCCGGGCCTCGGGATCCTCCACGCTGTTCGTGGTGCTGGCGGTACCGTTGGTGCTGCCCATGCTGGTGTTCCTCATCCAGGGGACCCGCATGGCCGCCACCGCCAGCGACTGGGCCGCAGCCTTGCCCGCGTTGCGGGCCGTGCTATCGTTGACCGGGGTCACGCTGGTGACCTCGGCGTTTCTCTTCCCGGTGGTGTGGCATGACTAAGACCAAGAAACTCTTGCTCGCGGCGCTTTGCGTTTGGTTCTGCTTGGTGATCTGGGGTGCGTTCTTCTACGCCCCCCGAGCAGCGGGGTTCAAGGGGGAGTCGGCGCGCATCGTGTTTTTCCACGTGCCCCAGGCGTGGGTGGCGGTGGTGGCGTTTTGCGTGAACCTGGTGGCATCCCTCCAGTACCTGCGGCGCCGGGACCTCAAGGACGACGTCCGCGCCGCAGCCTCGGCTCGCCTGGGGCTGCTCTTTTCGGTGCTGGCCACCATAAGCGGCTCGCTGTTCGCCAAGGTGATGTGGGGCAGCTTCTGGAACTGGGACCCCAGGGAGGTCTCCATCGCCATCCTCCTGCTGATTTACGCTGCCTACTTCGCCTTGCGGCAAGCGGTGGCCGACCCCGAGCGTCGGGGAACGCTGGCGGCGGCGTACGCGATCCTCGCCTTCGTCACCATGCCTTTCCTGGTGTTCGTGGTGCCCCGGATCTACTGGTCGCTGCACCCGGACACCATCATCAACGTGCAAGGGAAGATCCAAATGGACTCCCGCATGTTCCAGGTGTTGATGGGCTCGGTCTTGGGATTTACCGGGTTGTTCTGGTGGTTATACTCGTTGGAGACGCGGCTGGCCCGGCTGCGGTTGCACCGGGACCAGCGGGGGGAGTGACCATGCCTGCACCGGAAAGCCTCTTCTGGGTAGCAGCGGTGACCGTGGGTATCTGGCTGGGGATCTTCTTCTACTGCTTGGGGATCGAGCGGCGCTTGCGGCAGCTGGAGGAGGAGGAAGGGTTATGAACCGCCGAACGCTGTGGACCATCCTCGGCCTCGCGCTCATCGTGGGGTTCGTGGCCTTCGGTGCTGGGGCGTTCAAGGCGAGCCTCACACCCTACGTGACCTTCGCCCAAGCTCGCGCCACCCAGGACGCGGTCCAGGTGGCGGGCAAGCTGGTGCACGGCTCCTCGGCTTACGACGAGAGCTCCGGCACGCTCTCGTTCCTCCTCGAGGACGAGCGCGGGGACCGCATGAAGGTGCGCTTCGCCGGCCAGAAACCTGGGAACTTCGAAGAAGCCACGCAAATCGTGGCCATCGGCCGCTTTTCCGAAGGCATTTTCGTGGCGGAAAAGCTCTTGGTGAAGTGCCCTTCCAAGTACCAAGGTGTGGAGGAAAAGCAGTACCAGGCGCGCTAGCTGGCGCAGGAAAAGGGGGCTTTTATGTACTGGCCAGGTGTGATCACGCTTTGGGCGGCGTTTTTCGCCTTTGCCGCCTCCACGTTTTTCTACTGGCGGGCGCTGCGCGGCCATGAGGGGTCGCAAGCGCTGGCACGACAGGCGTACTACTACGGCACGTTCGCGATTTTCCTGGCTTCTGGCATTCTCCTTTACCTCATCGTCACCCACGATTTCCGCCTGCACTACGTTTTCTCCTACTCCGACCTTTCCCTGCCGCTTTCGTACCTGATTTCCACTTTCTGGGCGGGCCAGGAGGGCAGCTTCCTTCTCTGGCTTTTGTGGGCCGCGTTCCTCGGCATCTTTTTCATCCGCTTCGCCCGCCACTACGAGAACCGCGGGCTTTTGGTCTACAACCTCACGCTGCTTTCGCTCTTGGCGATCCTCCTGCGGCAGTCCCCGTTCCGCTTCCTCCAAGGGTTACCGCCGGGGCAGGTGCCCGTGGATGGCCAGGGGCTCAACCCGCTCTTGCAAAACCCCTGGATGACCATCCACCCCCCCATCATGTTCCTGGGGTATGCGGCCACCGCGATCCCCTTCGCCCTGGCCATCGCCGCCCTCTGGGACCGACGCTACGAGGAGTGGGTGAAGGCAGCCCTCCCCTGGGCGCTGGTCACGGTGGTGACCCTGGGCGCCGCGATCCTCCTAGGGGGGTACTGGGCCTACGTGACATTGGGCTGGGGCGGGTACTGGGGGTGGGATCCGGTGGAAAACTCCTCGCTGGTGCCTTGGCTCACCTCCTTGGCCCTGGTGCACGGGCTTTTGCTGCAGAAGGCCCGTAACCGCTTCCGCAAGCTGAACTTCTTCCTGGCCGTGGTCTCCTACGTGTTGGTGGTGTACGCCACGTTCCTCACCCGCTCCGGGGTACTGGCGGACTTTTCGGTGCACTCCTTCGTGGATTTGGGGATCACCGGCTGGTTGGTGTTCAACCTGGTTTTCTTCCTGCTCTTGGGGGTCGGCTTCCTGCTCTGGCGGTGGCGGGAAATCCCCTCGGAGGTGGGCGAGGAACCGTTTTTCTCCAGGACCGTGTTTTTCGTAATTGCCATCGGCGCCCTGCTGGCCACGGCCACGGTGGTGCTGGTTGGCACCTCTTCCCCGTTGATCACGCGGCTATTCACCAAGCCCTCCCAGGTAGGGGCGCAGTTTTACAACCGCGTGACGCTCCCGGTGGCGATCCTTCTGGCGCTGCTTTTGGGGGTGGTGCCGTACCTCCACTGGAAGGGAACCACGGCGGAGCTGCGTCAGCGGCTTTTGGTGGCGTTCGGCTTGGGGTTAGCCGGAACCGCGCTGGCCTTCGCCTTGGGGGCCCGGGGGTGGCTTTTCCTGGCGTTCCTCCTGGCTTCCGCCACAGCTTTCGCTTCGAACCTGCTCAAGAGCATTGACGAGGTGCGCAAAGGGCGGCTGCGGGCCATGGGGGGCTACCTGGCCCACGTGGGGCTGGGGCTCATGCTGGTGGGGATCGTGACCTCCTCGGCTTATGACAAGACCCAGAAGGTCACGCTCCCCCAAGGGGAGTCCAAGACGCTGTTCGGCTACACCCTCACCTTCAAGGGGGTGGACAACCACGACCCCAGCGAAAAGGACGCCATGGTGGTGGAGGTGCGCGATCCCAAGGGCAAGGTGCACCTCGCCCGGCCGCGGATGTTCATCAACGAAAAAACCCGCCAGCTGGTGGCCCACCCCGACGTGCTGGTGCGGCTCACCCACGATCTGTACATCTCCCCCGTGGAGTACGATCCCGGAAGGCCCCCGGAGGACGCGGCCATGGTGGAGCTGGGCAAAGGGGAAACCGGGCAGCTGGGACCCCTAGCAGTGACGTTCCTCGGCTTCGAAATGGGCGGTGCTCACGGCAGCGGCAACGAGCTCTCCATCGGCGCCAAGGTGGAGGTGCGCAGCGGTGCCCAGCAGGCCTCGCTCACGCCGCGCATGGTTTCCACGCCCCAGGGGTTGAGCTCGGAGCCGGTACCCGTGCCCGGCGCCCCCGGCATCTCCCTCCAGCTGGTGGGGGTCAACGCCAGCGCCGGGCGCATCCGCTTGCGTGCCAGCGGCGTTAGCTCGGGGATCGCCAAGCGGGCGTTGCTCCAGCCCGGGCAATCCCTCACTTACAGGGGGGTGACTCTCACCTTCGATAACTTCGACCTTTCCGACTTCGATCCCCAGGCAGGGAAGATCAACATCGGCGCGGTGTTCAAGGTGAAAGACCAAAGCGGGCGGGAAAGCGAGATCACCCCGGCGGTGAGAGGGGGGGACCAGCGCGTGGACGCTGCGGTTCCCGGCTTGCCCGGGGTCCAGGTGCGCCTCGGGCAGATGAACGCCAACGAGAAAACCGTGGAGCTGCTGGTGCTGGACCCTGAAGCGCCCCCGGACCAAGGCGAGCCCGCTCGCTTTTCCGCGGACGTGAGCATCAAGCCCATGATCGGTCTGCTGTGGACGGGGCTTTTGGTCCTGCTTGCTGGCGGGGTCTTGGCGGCTGTCCGTCGGCAGGAAGAGTTCGCCTAAGCGGCGCGAGGCGTTCCCGAGCCAAGCTCCCCGCCAGGCGCCACCCGGGTGCCGAAGGGCGACTTTCGACGCGAACTGCGCCGCGCATGGGCGAACCGGAAGCTGTATAATTGGCGTGCATGGTCACGCGCTTCGTGTTGCCGCTTTTCCCACTTCCGGAGCTGGTGCTGCTCCCCACCGTGGAGCTGGAGGTCACCCCCGGAGGGCCCTTGGCCCGGGGAGCGCTGGCCAGGGCACGGCAGCACCAAGGGATGATGGTGGTTTCGCTTTACGAGGACGAAGCGGTGCACGAGGTAGGCGTGAAGGCGCTCATCCTGGACGCCAGGGAAACAAGCGTGCAGCTCCGCGGCTTGCAGCGGTGCCGCCTCCGGGAGCTGGTGCCCGACGCGGTGCCCATGGTGGAAGCCGAGCCGTTCCCCGACACCGCCGCCGCCCCAGGGCGGGAGGAGCCTCTGCGACGTTTGCTGCTGCGTCGCTTCGCGCGCTTGTGCCTGCGGCTGCAGCGTGCCTTGCCCGCCGGTTTGCCGAAGACCGACCTTTCGGCGCTCACCTGGCGGATCACCGACGCCTTGGACCTGGAAACCTCGCAAAAGCAAGGCCTTCTCAACGTCCCCGATGCGCTGACCCGGGCAAAGATCCTGCTCTTGGCGCTCCGGGACGCGGAGCGACGGGAGCGCTTCCTGCGTCCTTTTGCCCATTTGCGAGAAGGAGGTCAGTGGAACTGAGGTGGCCAAGCTGGACCTGAACCTCGACGCTTACCGGCTCATCGCCGAGCTGCTTTCCCGGCTGCGCCAGGCGATCCGCCAGGAGCTGCGGCAGCGAGCAGGGGATGCTTGGGAGGAGCTGCTTCCCGAGGACCTGCGGCTGTTCCTCGCCCAAAGGCGCCAGCGGGAACAAGGGGTGAGCTGGTTCGCCACCGACAGCTTCGACTTGCTGGACTACGCTGGCTTCGCGGAGGCGGCGGAAATCCTCGCGACCACCCCTAGTTTGCTCCAGCGCCTGGACTGGCTTCCTCCCACCAACCGGGAGACCATGCTGCGGGTGCGGTTTCTCGAGCTGGACACGGTGTTCCAGCGGGTGGCTTACGCCCGGCCGGTGAGCGAGCTGGAGATGGAGCTCCTGGCGGGGCTGGGGGAGCGGGTGAAGCGCAGCCTGGAGGGGATCGCCCCGGCGAAAGAAACCCCCCCCACCCCGAAGCCAGCACCGGATCCCTCCCCGGCAGCGGAAACCGCCGCAGCTCCGGCACCCCCCAAGGAAAAACCGCCAGCCGCCGCTCCCCCGTCCACCCCCGAAGCAGCGCCGCCCCGTGACCGGATCCGCGAGGCGTTGGCTGCCGGCGACACCAAAGCCATCATGCAGGCGCTCTACAAGGAAGTAGTTGCCACCGCCGACGCGATTTTCAAAGAGGGCAGAGGTCCCGCCTGCCCCACCTGGGAGCTGGTGCGCGAGTCCTCCTGGTACGCGGAGAACTTCCGCAAGCTGTCCCTGGCGCCGCTTTCCCACTTTTTCGACATCGTGGAGGACGCTAAAGCTCTGGCCCAGACCGCAACAAGCCGAGAGGAGGTGCTGGAAGCGGTGCGCAACCGCGCCTTCGCCCAAACCCTGCTGCAGCTCAAGGAGCTCTTCCAGCCCTACCTCTCCCCCAGCCCCTGACGCCCGCACTTTTGGCGCAGCTACAAAGCCGCGGGCTGGGAAAGTTACACGGCGTCGGGCTTGCGAGCGATGAGCAGGAAGTCCCGCGGTCCCGAGAGCCAATCGTCAAGCATGGCCAGCAGCTCCTGCAAGGAAGGCTCCGCAGCCCGAGGGGCGAGCCACTGCTCCCGGGGAAAAGGCCGCAGCTTGCGGATTTCCAGCACCTCGAGGCCCACCGCCTCGGCCACGAAGCGGGCCGCCTCGGGGTGCACCGGCCGCAGGTGAGTGGGATCCACCCAGAAAAGCGAGGCCCCCACCCGCAGGCTTTCGGGGTTGGGGCTTTCCACCGCCAGCAAACCCCCCGGCCGCAGCACCCGCGCTGCTTCGGCGAAAAGCTGCATCCAGGTGGCGGTAGGCAGGTGCTCCACCAGGTGCACCGCCGCCACCCCCCCCAGGCTTCCCGTCTCCCGGCTCCGCAGCGCTTCCAAGGCGTCCTGCACCTCCGCCGCAAACCCCAGCTCGCGGCATGCGGCCACCGCCGCGGGGTCCGCGTCCACCCCGAAAGCCCGAATCCCCGCCTCCGCTAGGGCCTGGAGCAGCTCCCCGCGCCCGCACCCCAAATCCAGCACCGGCTGGGCCTGGGCGAAGAGGTCCACGTAAATCCTCGCCCGCTCCAGGATCTCCTCCCGCCGACCCCGCTGCGAATCCAAAAAGCGCAGCCAAGCCCGCTGCACCGCCTCGGGGAGGCGCTGCTCCTGCCCCGGGGAAAGGCGAGGCACCGCCAGAGGCTCGCGAAAAAGCATCCGGTCCAGCAAGCCGCGGCAGGTGGAAAGCTCTTCGAAGAGCCTCGCCACCAAAGCATCCAGGCGCGCTGCCGCGGCGGGTAGCCTCTGGTCCCGAACCTCCTCGGCAAGCGCTTGCACCTCCTGCAAAGCCCGGTGGAGCGCTGCTAGCCGCTCCTCCACCTGGGGCAAACCCACGTCGCGCAAGCGCTCCATTTCCCGCTGCAGCTCCTCGAACGCCCCCTGCAGCCGCCCTTGCGCTTGCTCCAGCTCCGCCATGCGCTGGTCCCGCAGACCCACGAGCTCCCGCTGCAGCTCCTCGAACGCCCCCTGCAGCCGCCCTTGGGCCCGCTCGAGCTGGGGGATGCGGGCATCCCGCAGCAGCTCTAGCTCCTGCTGCAGCGCGGCAAGCCCCGCTTGCAGGCCGGCGAGGTCCTGGGCGAGCTGCGGGACCCGGCGATCCCGCACCTCCTCGAACTCCCCCCGGGTGGCCAGGTAAGCGTTGCGGAGATCCTCCAGGGCCCGCTGTTGCTGCTGCTGGACCGTCATGCGCTCTTGCGTTTCCCGCTCCAGCGCCTCCCTGGCCCCGGCGATCGTGCGTTCCACCTCCCCCACCCGCGCCTCGAGCCGCTGGACCGCCCCCAGCTCTTCCTTGAGCAAGAAACGAAAAGGCGCCGCGAGGGCGCGGCGCAGCTTTCCTTTCCAGCTCGGGGAACCGCTCACCGGGCTTGCGCCCCCCAACGCTACCCCTCGGCCTTCAGGGGCTCCACGTGCACCGCCAGCGGCACCCTCACCTCCCGGTGCAGGTGCAGCTCCACGGTGTACGTGCCGAGCCTCTTGATGTGCTGGGGCAGCACCACCTGCCGGCGATCCACCGCGAACCCCTTGGCTTCCAGGGCCTCGGCGATATCGGCTGCGGTGACCGAGCCGTACAGCGTATCCTCTTCCCCGGCCCGGCGCTGGAAGGTGAGCTCCACCCCAGCGAGCTTGCTGGCCAGCTCGGCAGCGCTTGCCTTTTCCTTGGCCTGCCGCGCTTCCCAGCGCTTCTGTTCGGCGGCAAAGCGTGCCAGGTTCGCGGGCGTGGCCTCGTAGGCCAAACCCTTGGGAATCAGGTAGTTCCTCGCGTAGCCCGGCTTGACCTCCACGGTCTGCCCGCGCTCCCCCAGGTTTGGCACGTGTTCGTTCAAAATCACCTTCATAGCTCGCTCCCCTCGTCTTCCTTGGCTCTGCGAAGCTTCACGAAGCTATCCACGAGCCCCAGAGCCGCGTAGAAAAACAACAGCGGAACCTGCACCCCGAGCACCACCACCGCGGCCCGGACCCAGCGATTGGCCCCCACTTTGGGGCCCAGCACGGCGAGAATGATAGCGGCACCGTGCACGAAGTACAAGGCGACCACCACCGCCAGCAGGTTCGCAGCCAGCCAACCCCAGACACCGCTGGCGAAGGCCCACCCGAAGCCACCCACCACGAACCCGAAGGGCAGCCACTCCTCCGATGCGTAGCTGGCGAAGGGCTCGCGCCCCAGGGAAAAACCGAGAAGCCCGAGGCGCGGTCGCAACCAGAGGCCCGCCGCCATCACGTAGGTTGCGGCAAGCGCTGGTACCAGGTAACCGGCGAGGCTCGCTCCGTCCAACACCAGCTCCGTTTGTCCGAATGACCAGAAGCGCACAGCTTCCTGGTGGGCTTCCACCCATGCCACCGCACCCTTGGCCAAAAGCTCCCCCACGTGGGCGGCTCCGAACCAGCCCATGGCCACGGCGCTGGCGAACCCCCAGGCTCCCAGGGTGAGCACCGCCAGCCATCGCCCGCTACTCCACCCCCGCCGCTGCCAAAGCTCCACGGTCACCGCGGGCCACACCGCCACCAGCAAGTAGCCAGCAGCCAGAAGCCCCAGCGACTCGCCCCCCGCGGCCAGGGCCGCACCGGCCAACACCACCAGCACCCAACCCCAGGCGAGGAACGGGGTCCTCCCCAGCGCTTGTTCGCGAAGTAGCGGCAGCGCCGACATGAGCCCCAGGAACGCCCCCAGCAACGGCACCGCCAGCAGGGCAGCGTAAAACACCAACGAAGCCAAGCCGGCCCAGAACGGGCCGGAAAAGCGCCGCGTTGGGGCTTGCCCGGAAGCTCCCGCGCCCATGGCGACCTACGGGCCGCTCACTCCCCCACGAACGGCAGCAGGGCCATGATGCGCGCCCGCTTGATGGCGCGGGTGAGCTTGCGCTGGTAGATGGGGCTCGTGCCGGAGACCCGGCGGGGAAGGATCTTCCCCGAAACCGGGGTGAACTGCTTCAGAAGCTCCACGTCCTTGTAATCAATGTAATCGATCCCCTCGGCGGTGAACTTGCAAACCTTCTTGCGCTTGCTGACGAACTTTTTCTTGGACATTAGCCTTCCTCCCCCACCTCACCCGTGGTCTCGCGTTCCGGAGCTTGCGCCTCGGAAGCCGCGGCAGCGCCGGCGGCAGCCTTGGCCGCCTGCTGGGCAGCGCGGTACGCGGCCATCTTCCTGGCCCGACGCAGCTCCCGATCCAGGTTGAGGGTCAAGTAGCGCAGCACCTCGTCGGACAAGCGGAGCTTGTACTCCAAGGGCGCCACCGCCGACCCCGGGCCCTCGAACTGCCAGAAGAGGTAGTACCCTTCCCGCTTGTGGCGGATCGGGTAGGCCAAGGTCCTCTTGCCCCACACGTCCTCTTTGACGATGCTGGCGCCGTGGCCGGCGAGGAGCTGCTTGAGCTCGCCCAAAAAAGCTTCCCTCGCCTGGTCCTCCAGATCAGGGGTCAACACCAAACCCAGTTCGTAAAGCGGCATGTTGCCTCCTTTCGGCCCTCTGGCCCCCTCTCCGAGGAGGGAGCAAGGAGCGCTGATTGTAGCACGCACTCACAGGCGTGGACCTTTCGCTGGCAGCCCGGGCGCTCAGCCACCTTCGGCGGCCTCCGCGGATCCCCGGGCGTTGAAGCGGCTCGCTGCCCTGGCTATCCCCTCGTAAAGCGCTGCCTCCACGCAGTCAGCTGCCCTGCGCACCATCGCCGCTGCCAGCTGCTGTTCTTCGGGATCGAAGGGCTCGAGAACGTAAGCGGCCAGGTCTTGCCAAGCCCGCGCACCCCGCACCCCCAACCGCAACCGGGGGAAACCTTCCCCCAGCGCTTCCACCACCGAGCGCAACCCGTTGTGGGTTCCCGGCCCGCCCCGGGGGCGCAAGCGTAGCTGCCCCAAAGGCAGGTCCACGTCGTCCACCACCACCAGCACTTGGCTCGGTGCGAGGTTTTCCTGCCGGCACAGAGCAGCTACCGCCTTGCCCGAGAGGTTCATGAACGTCTGCGGTTTCACCAGCCACAGCGGCCGGGAGCCCGGCCGATACGCGGCGAGGGAAAAGAAACGCGGCTCGAAGCGGGTGATGCGGAAGCGGGCCGCGAGCTCGTCCACCACCATGAAGCCCACGTTGTGGCGCGTGGAAGCGTAGCGCTCCCCGGGATTTCCCAAGCCCACGACCGCTGCCAGCTCCACCCGGCGTTACTCTTCCTCGGCTTCCTCTTCGGCCTCGGCCTTCCCCCGACGGATGACCTCCGGCTCGGCCATCTCCTCGGCAGGTGCCGCTGCCACTTCTTCCTCCGTCGCCGCCGCACGCCCTTCGATGGTCACCAGGATCTTGTGAGGGTCGTCCAACAGCTTGACCCCCGGGGGCAGTTTCACATCCCCTGCCGCCACGTGCTCGCCGATCCGCAGCTTGCTGATGTCCACGGTCACCTTTTCCGGGATGGCATCGGCGGGGCACTCCACGTGGAGCGAGCGGCCAGTGAAATCCAAAAAGCCCCCCGCCTTCACGCCTACCGACTCCCCCACGAGCTCCACCGGCACCTCCACCCGCACATGCTGCCCCTTCATCACGCGGATGAAGTCCAGGTGGATGTACTGCTGGGTGATGGGGTCGATCTGGAAATCCTTGAGCATGGCGTGGCGCTCCTGCTTGGTGCCCTTCATGCGCAGGAGAAAGATCGTGTTCTTGCCCCGCTCCTGGTGGAGCAGCTCGGTGACGGCCTTGCGGTTCACCACCACGGGCACCGGTTCCTTGCCCCCGCCGTACACCACAGCGGGAATGAGCCCTTGGGCCCGCAACTTGCGGTTCGCCCCCTTGCCGAACTGCTCGCGACGCTCCACCTCGATCACTAACTCGCTCATGACGCAAACCTCCTACCCTGCCTCCAGCGAGGCAGCAAAGCTTACCACAAGCCCGCCCTCAGACGAAAAGGCTGGAGACCGACTTGGCCTCGTGGATGCGGCGGATCGCTTCCCCCAAAAGCTCGGCCACCGAAAGCTGGCGGATCTTGCCGCAGCCCAGCGCCTCTTCCCGGAGCGGGATGGTGTCGGTGACGATCACCTCCTCCACCACCGAGTTGGCGATGCGCTCCACCGCGGGACCCGAGAGCACCGGGTGCACCCCGGCGGCCAAAACCCGGGCGGCACCCCGCTCGTGCAGCACCTCCGCGGTTTTCACCAGGGTGCCAGCGGTGTCGATGATGTCGTCCACGATCACGCAGGTTTTTCCCGCCACGTCGCCGATGATGTTCATCACCTCCGCGTGGTTCGGGCTGGTTCTCCGCTTGTCCACGATGGCCAGTCCCGCATCGAGCCGCTTGGCGAAGGCCCTGGCCCGCTCCACCCCGCCTGCGTCGGGGGAAACCATCACGAGGTCGGCGAGCCCCAAGCGGCGGATTTCCTCGATGAGCACCGGCGCCGCGAACAGGTGATCCACCGGGATGTTGAAGAAACCCTGGATCTGGGCGGCGTGGAGGTCCATGGTCAGCACCCTGCTGGCCCCGGCGGAGGTGAGGAGATCGCTCACCAGCTTGGCGGTGATCGGCACCCGGGGCTTGTCCTTGCGGTCCTGCCGGGCGTAGCCGAAATAAGGGATCACCGCGGTGATGCGCTGGGCGGAGGAGCGCCGGCAGGCGTCCAGGACGATGAGCAGCTCCATGAGGTTGTCGTTCACCGGGGGGCAGGTGGGTTGCACCACGAACACGTCCCCACCCCGCACGTTTTCCTCGATTTGGCAGGCGTTCTCGCCGTCGGAAAAGTTGTAAAGGGAGATCTTGCCCAGAGGAATTTGCAGGTAATCGCAGATGCGGCGGGAAAGCTCAGGGTGCGCCCGCCCCGAAAGCACGATCAACGGCAGCTCGCCGTCCATCCCCCCCTCCCCGGACACAAGCTGGCTGGGGCGGCAGGACTCGAACCTGCACATGCGGGATCCAAAGTCCCGTGGCTTACCAATTTGCCGACGCCCCAGTCGGCGATTCATTCTACCCTGCCCGGGCCCGGCTGTCCAGGGCCCGCCCTTCGCCGACCGGTGGCCTCAGGTGAGGCAAAATACGTGGTGCGGCCCGGGCCGCGGGAGGTTGGCATGGGAGCTTGGCGTGGGCTTTTCCTGCTGATGGCGGGGGTGGCAGCAGCGGAAACCGTGCCTTTCCGCGTGGTGCAGGGAGGCTGGGAGCGGCTGCCCCAGCCGGGTGGCGAGCCGGGGCTCGCGGTGCTCCAGGTAGAGGTGGAGCCCGGTTGGCACGTGAACGCCCCGAACCCCAAGGACCCGTTCCTCATCCCCACCAAGGTGGAGCTCGCCCTTCCCCAAGGCTGGAGCGCCCAAGCCCCGCAGTTTCCCCCCAGCGCATCGCTGAAGCTCGAGGTGTTCGACGAGCCGGTGGAGCTTCTTGAGGGCAGTTTCTGGGTCCGCATCCCGGTGGCGCTTTCTTCCGCCGCTTCCCCCGCGGCCCTGGAGGGGTTCCTGGAGGCCCAGGCTTGCAACAACACCAGCTGCCTGCCCCCCAAGCGGGTGAGCTTCGCGATCCCTTGGGGCAAGCTGCTGACTCCTCCCCCGGGGGCTTTCGCCGCCCCCTCCGCGGGTGCCCCCCCGAGCGCCACCCAGGGGCTTGCCGCTTCCTTTGCCGGTGCGGCGTTTTGGCTGCAGCTGGTGCTGGTTTTTCTCGGGGGGCTCGCCCTGAACCTCACCCCCTGCGTCT
>Ga0209162_1000856_pt1 | contig 31843 bp, 21 predicted proteins | sample YNPNPMetaG_FD_187121 | JGI IMG/M metagenome (GOLD analysis project Ga0209162, IMG submission 187121) | Anoxygenic and chlorotrophic microbial mat microbial communities from Yellowstone National Park, USA - YNP NP MetaG (SPAdes) (version 2) ...
TCCCTCCCAGGAACGGCCCCCGCGCTACGAGGAGCGCCCGCCCCGCCGCGAGGGCGGCTACCGCGAGGAACGGCCCCCGCGTCCCTACCAGGAACGGCCCCCGCGCTACGAGGAGCGCCCGCCCCGTCGCGAGGGCGGCTACCGCGAGGAACGGCCCCCGCGCCGCTACGACGAGCGGCCCCCCCGCCGCGAAGGCGGCTACCGTGAGGAACGCCCCCCGCGCCGCTACGAGGAACGCCCCCCGCGCTACGAGGAGCGGCCCCTCCGCCGTGAGGGCGGCTACCGCGAGGAACGCCCCCCGCGCTACGAGGAGCGGCCCCTCCGCCGCGAGGGCGGCTACCGCGAGGAATGGCCCCCGCGTGGCCACGAGGGGCCTCTGCCACGCGACGAAGCCCAACCGCTGATGGAGGGACCGCCCGCGCGCGGCGAGGCAGGCCGTCCGTCCGAAGCAGGGGCTATCGCGGCACAGCCGGCGGCAGAACCACCGCGCCCGGCAAAGGTGGCGCCGGGGGCGCGCCGGGGCCGTGGGCGGTTCGGGCGACGGGCCGGGGGACAGGCGCCGTTCCGGGCGCGCCCGCGCCTGCCGGAGCGCGAAACCTGAGGTGACCATCGTTCGCCGGGTTCAGCCCCCCTCCCAGCCTCCCCCCGCTGGGGGGAGGCGCCGGGTTCCCGCCCCCAGCGGGGGAGGGTCAGGGAAGGGACTGTCACCGTGCCTGCGGAGCCGTGGCGCGGGCGTCCCGCCCGCGCTCCCGGTCTGTTTTCATCGCGGCGTGGTGCGCCATGCGCATGACCGTCTCACGTGAACATAGTCCCTCGGAGGAGCAGCGTGGGGAAACCGGGCTTTCCCACGCCCCCGCCCCGCAAGGGTATGGGGAAACCCGGTTTTCCCATACCCTGCGGCTCCACCGCACACCAACGGGATGAACATATAAGATTGTTCTTGGGAGGGCTACGCCCTCCCACACCCTCCCACCGGGTGGGGGAATGGGGAAACCCGGTTTCCCCATCCCTCTGCGCAAGGGCTGCGCCCGCCCACACCCTCCCACCGGGTGGGGGCATGGGGAAACCCGGTTTCCCCATCCCTCTGCGCAAAGGCTGCGCCCGCCCACACCCTCCCGCGGGCGGGGGTGTGGGGGAACCTGGTTCCCCCATTTTCACGTTAGGAGCCATATGAACCCGTACTCCAAACTTGACAATTCCCAGAATGGTGTTAGATTTGTGACGCACTGCACCAGGAGCAGTAGAGTACAAGGAAGGTCCCAATGAAGCTGAACCTGCGAATGCTCGCGCTCGTGCTCGTCCTGGGGATAGGGCTGCTGCTGACGGCATGCGGCGGAGGTGGCGGTGGCTCCCAGACTGGCGGCCAGACCGGCGGCGCCACGGGCGCCCCCGAGCCGGTGACCATCCAGATCGGTTCGGATGGCGAGAACCTGGCCTTCGACAAGAAGGAACTGAGCGTTAAGGCTGGACAGCAGGTGACCCTGGAGTTCAAGAACAACTCGGTCGCCCAGCAGCACAACTGGGTGCTGGTGAAAGGCGGCGAAGCGGTAGCGACGCAGATCGCCAACGATGGCCTGGTAGCCGGGCTTGAAAAGGAATATCTGCCGGAGGACCAGTCGAACATCATCGCCCATACCGGCGTGGTCGAACCGCAGGCCTCGGCGTCGATCACCTTCACCGCGCCTGCCGCGGGCACGTATCTCTACATCTGCACGGTGCCCGGGCACTACCCGCTGATGCAGGGCACCCTGACGGTGCAGTAATCTCCGTCAGGCAGCAGGCCCGGAACAGGGGCGCGGGGAGGCGTAACCTCCAGGCGGTCCTGATCCCGATACTTTGTTAGCCACGGTTTTAGGGGGGCTATGCGGTATGCCCCCGTCGCGCGCCGAACCGCCCCCTCCCTCACCCTCCCCCGCTGGGGGAGGGACCCGACTCCTCCCCCCAGCGAGGGGAGGCCGGGAGGGGGGCAGAACCCTGACTAACAGGAGTTATACCGATTCTACTTGATGGCATCGCATTGGCTCAGCTCCACACCTCCACAGCTCTCCAGCTCTCCAAAGCCCTGTGTGGAGCTGTCGAGCTGTGGAGATGAGCAGGACCATGCGGGATTGCCAATTCCACTTGGTATTACGCGGTCGCCTTCCGACGGGGAGGAGTGGTGGGCCTGCGGCCCTCCACGAACCGGTTGTTGCCCGCCCGCGGCGGGCAGGCCGTGGGGATTGCACCAGGCTTGCCTGGCCGCCGCGGGCGGGAAAAGGGGTTTGCGGGGAGGCGATGCCTCCCCGCACCCCTCCACTGCGTAAGTCCTGTCAAATAAGATGGCTACCCTCTCCAGCCTCCCCCCGGCGGGGGGAGGTTGGGAGGGGAACTGAAGCGCCGCATGCGCTTATTCGATTCGAAAGGTATTTGTCCTAATCCCCGCTCCCGCCGCTCCTCGATGTTCCCGCGCCGCGCTTGAGGCTTTGCAGCAAGACCCTCCCCGGACCGGTCAGCCGGGTCATAAACACGCCTTCGCCGCCGAACAGGGCCCGCCCAAGGCTGCCAACCGTCTGAATGTCGTAGTCCACACTTTCGGCGAAGGCGGCAAGGTTGCCGGTGCTGACGATCAGCCGTTCATCCGGCCCCAGGTCGCGCTGTTCAAAATCACCGCTTCCGTAGAGCAGCACCGTGCCCTGACCGGCGATACGCTGCAAGAAGAGGCCCGCTCCCCCGAAGAAGGCCGCGCCCGCGCGTCTGGCAATGATCACCGAGATGTCGATGTCCTGGCCCCACGCGGCAAGAAACGAGCCGCGGGTGGCAATCACCGGCCCATCGGCAAGGTTCCACGTCGCAATATGGCCGGGAGCATCGGAGGCGATCAGCGCGAATTGCCCCGCCCCCTGAGCTTCAGCGTAGGTCAGGGTTGCTCCCTCGCCCGCAAGCGTGCGCCGGACCGCGCCACCCAGGCCGCCAGGCATGCGTGGTCGCCAGTGCACACCGTCAGAATAGGCCATCAGCGCGCCTTTGCTCAGCCAGACGCTCTCCCCCGGGGCGAACTCCAGTTGCGCGAACTGCGCGATCTCGCCGGCAATGGTATAGTGCATCTGTGTTCCTCAACTGGTATTCACAGGAGTTACGCGGTCGCTTTTCGGCGGGGAGGGGTGGAGGGGTGGGGAAAGCGGGTTTCCCCACACCCCTTTCCGAGGCCGTCGCACCCTCCGGCGGGTGGGCGAAGGTTTGTACCGCGAGGGCCCGACCCTCCCAACTTCCCCTACACCGACGGGATGAACATACTTCTTGGGAGGGCTACGCCCTCCCAGACCCTCCCGCGGGTGGGGGAATGGGAAACCCGGGTTTCCCCATTCCCCTCGCCGAGGGCTTATGTTCACGTTAGAAGGAGTTGCGATCAACTCCAGAGATCGAGTATGAAGCGCCTGCTGACCGATATCGCCGGCCCGTTTTTCGAGCCGGGCCAACCCTTTCGCAACTGCTCGGCCCTGCCGTACTACCAGCTTGACCTGCCACAACGGCCGTATGTGGATCGAGATCGGCTCGCGCGGGGCCTGGCGCGCGCCGAACGCTACCTGGCAACGGTTGCGGCGCAGGGCTATACCGGCATCGTGCTCGACAACCTGGCCCATCTTACCACCTTCGATGCAACCCCGGAGCGGATCTACGCGCCCGACGATGCCTGCCGGCAACGGGCGCTGATCTACGGCGAGGCCTTCAGCCGCCTGTTTGAGCGGGCCGCCGGGCAGGGCATGGAGATCTTCGTTACCAGCGACATGCAGTGGGCCACCCCGGCCCTGCGCCGCTACGCCGGACGTCTCGAGCCGGGCAATCCGCGTCTGGCGGCGGCCAACCGTTGGGCGCTGGAGGAACTGTTCACCGGTTTTCCTGGCGTTGCAGGTCTCTTCGTGCGCATCGGCGAGACCGGCGGCGCCCACGACCAGGGCACGGAGTACACCGGCCATATGCTCTATCGCACCGTCAACGCCCTGCACTGGCTCCTCGACACGCTCCTCCCCGTGTGCGAGGGCCACCGGCGCCTGCTGGTCGTGCGCACCTGGAGCATCGGCATCGGTGAACTGGGCGACCTGCTCTGGTCGCCTGAACGCTACCGGAGCGTCTTCGCAGGGTACCGATCGCCACATCTGCTCACTTCGATCAAGCATGGCCCATCAGACTTCTTCCGGCACCTGCCGTTGAATCGAACGCTGGGTCTGCCGGGGCCGGCGCAGATCGTGGAACTGCAAAACCGGCGCGAGTACGAACTCTTCGGCATGGCGCCCTGTAGCGTCGCGAAGCTGCACGGCGGCGTGCTGGCGGCAACGGGCCGTCTGGAGGGGATTGCCGGTGTATGGGCGTGGAACGGCTCCGGGGGGTGGGGCGGCGGCCAGGCCACCCTGGGCCAGGACGGGTGGAGCCTGTGGACGGAACTCAGTAGCGCCGTGACCGCGGCCCTCGTCAGGGACGCCGCCACCGACGTCGCGGCGTTCATGCGAACCTGGCGCCTGGAGCGCTTCGCGCACTGCGGCAATGCCCCCGAGCTGAGCGCCTTCGCCGAGGCGGCCACGGCGCTGTATCTCGACTCCGAGCAGGTGATCGAGGAGGGCTGGTACAGCGGGCCGTTGCGGAGCGAGGCGCCACGGATCGGCGGCGTGGTGCTGCCCACGCTTCTGTGGATCTGGTGGATGCGCCCGACTGGCGCGCCGGTGATGTGGGCCCTTCTGGCGGCAAACCTCTCTGACCCCGGCATGTGCCTGGAGCGTAGCCGCAACGCCCTGGGGCGCCTGGAGGGACACTGGGCGCGCCTGGCGGCCCTGGCGCCGAACGGGTGCGCCGAGGCAGCCGCCGTGGTCGAGAGCGCGCGGTACATGCGCGACTGCCTGGCGGTGGCCCTGGCCCTGCGGGAGACGCTGCTGCCGGCCTTTGGCGCCGCTCACGCCGCCGACAGGGCAGGCTGGCGCGCGGCCCTGGCCGGCATTCCCGCGACGCTCGACACCCTGGCGCGGCACCAGGCGACCTGGGGCGGACGGGAAGATTATCCGGCGCTGGAACTGGAGGAGATCGCGGCTTACCTGACCTGGTTGCGGCGGTCGCCCGCCACAGGCTGGCTGCAGGCCCGGCTGGTCTGCCAGATCTCCCGGCAACTGGCCAGGGGCTGGCCCAACGGTTCACACCTGCGGGCCATGGGCGTGGGCATGACGGCCCTCCTCAGCATCGGTTTGTGGCGGCGCCGGCGAGCCTGGCCGGCGCTAGCAGGGGTGCTGGTGGCCGGGGCATTGGCCGCCCCCTTCCGTCGCCCGGCGCTCCGCGCGGCCTTACCCTGGCTCAGCCGACGCTTCTTCTTGTTGCCATCGATCTTTTTTGAAGCCGGACCGTCCTGCACTGAGTGGGTGGGGTAAATCCGATGTGAAATAAACCGCGTGGGAGGAGACGGGGAAACCCGGTTTCCCCAGACCCATGCGCACGGGCTGCGCCCTCACCTTCCCGCGGGCAGGGGTCTGGGGGAACCAGGTTCCCCCTACCCCTGCGCACGGGCTGCGCCCTCACCTTCCCGCGGGCAGGGGTCTGGGGGAACCAGGTTCCCCCATGGTCACGTGAGACGGTCATGCGCATGGCGCACACCGCCGCGATGCCCATGACCTGGGAGCGCGGGCGTCTCGCCCGCATCGCGTCTCCGCGGGCACGGCGCCGGCCCCCGTCCTGACCCTCCCCCACGGGGGGCGGGCACCCGGCTCCTCCCCTCAGCGGGGGGAGGCTGGGAGGGGGGCTGAACGCTGTGAACGATGGTCACCGCAGCCGTCCATGCGGCTGCGCCGCACAACACCGCAATGAAAATAAGTTTGTTCTTGGGAGGGCTGCGCCCTCCCACACCCTCCCAGGGGGCGGGGCCTGGGTGCGCGGGCCTCCGGCCCGCGTCCGCTGAGGTATGGGGAAACCCGGGTTCCCCATACCCCTGGAGCCTATTTTCACGTTAGACCCAGCGAACGCGCGACCTGCGGCGAGCCAGGATACGCTCGTAGTGGCCCAACAACTCATCCATGACCCGGCTCCAGGAGCGCCGTTCGGCGGCGGCGCGGCCCGCGGCGCCCATCGCTCGAACGCGATCAGGGGCCGCCAGCACCTCGCGCACGCGACCGCATAAATCAGTGACGTTGCCGGGGGCAAACAGCGCCCCGGTTTCATCCGGACGCACCAGATCGATCGCCCCGCCGGCGCGGGCGGCGACCACCGGCAACCCCGACGCCATCGCCTCCTGGATCACCTGGCCGAAGGTCTCGGTGTCGGATGGAAAGACGAACAGATCGGCGCTAGCATAGGCGGTCGCCAGTTCGTCGCCACGCAGATAGCCGGTGAAATGCGCCGGCGCACCCGACAGGCGGCGCTCAAGGGCGGGACGGGCGGGTCCATCGCCAACCAGCACCAGGCGCGTGTTTGCCAGGTGCGGCAGGGCTTCGGCCAGCACCTCGAGGCGCTTCTCCGGCGCCAGGCGCCCCACGTAGAGCAGCACGCGCTCGTCCGGGCGCGCGCCCACCGCGGCGCGCCAGGCCGGGCTGCGCCGCCCGGGGTGAAAACGCTCGGTGTCCACGCCGCGCCCCCACAGCCGCAGGCGGCGAAATCCACGGGCGCGCAGGTCGGCTATGGTTGCCGACGAGGGACAGAGGGTCAGCACGCAACTGTTGTGAACCCAGCGCAGGTAGCTGTAGGCAAGGTCGCGGAGGAACCCCAGGCCGTAATGGGCGCTGTAGGCCGGGAAATCGGTGTGGTACGCGCCGATCAGCGGCGCGCCGAGGCGCCGCGCGGCGTGCCGTCCGGCCACACCGAGGGCCATGGTTCCGGCCAGGTGCACCAGGTCGGGGCGAAAGCGTCGCAGGCGCGCGGTGATGCCCGGCTGCGGCGGGGTGATGCGTAGCTCGGGGTAGGCCGGCAGCGGCATGCCGCGCATGGGCACGATCTCCGCCCCGGCATACTCGAGCGGGGCGCCTTCTGGCGCCAGCAGCAGAGCCTCATGCCCCCGGCTGCGCAGATGCTCGAGCAAACGGCAGAGGGTGGTCACGACGCCGTTCACGTTCGGCAGAAAGGTCTCCGTGATGAACGCTATCCGCACCGACCGCTCCTGACCGCGAGAGGCGCGCACATGTTGCAGGGTGGTTCGACAAAGTCCCAATATAGTATGCCTTGCAAAGGTTGTAAACGAACGATAGTGGGGTTAACGGAGTGCTAAGGTCTGGTCAAGCGTAGATTGCGCCTCTATTGCTGGGGGCGTGGGGAAACCTGGTTTCCCCACGCCCCGGCTCCAGCAGCCGATGTTCACGTGAGACGGTCATGCGCATGGCGCACCACGCCCGCTGCACATGGCCTGGGAGCAAAATAATTCCTGGGAGGGCGTAGCCCTCCCAGACCCTCCCACCGGGTGAGGGGAGGGGGAAACCACCAGGTTTCCCCCTCCCCCCGCTTGAGGGCCAGGCCCTCCCACGGGCGTGGGGAAACCCGGTTTCCCCACACCCTTGCTCCAGCAGCCTATGTTCACGTTAGCCGTCCATGCGACTCCGCCGCACACCGCCGCAATGAACATACGGTTGTTCCTGGGAGGGCGCAGCCCTCCCAAACCCTCCCGCAGGTGGCTCCAGCAGCCTATGTTCACGTTAGAGCAAGCATCGCTGATAGTTTTCTGGTACAATCAACATGCTTTCTTATCGTGGCAACGGAGCAGGAGGCTGCGCATGCGAATCGCAGTCGGAAGTGATGAGCGCAATGCCATGACCGACGCGCTGGTGGAAGATCTTCGCCGCCGCGGGCATGAGCTGGTGTTGATCGGTCCGCTTGCCGGCGCCAACGAGGCCTGGCCGGAGATCGGGCGCGCCGTGGGTGAAGCCGTGGCCTCCGGCGAGGTCGAACAGGGGATCGTGTGCTGTTACACCGGGACGGGGGTCAGCATCGCGGCCAACAAGGTGCCCGGGGTGCGCGCGGCGCTTTGCCACGACGCGCAGACGGCTGCCGGCGCACGCAAGTGGAACGACGCGAACGTGCTGGCCCTGAGCCTGCGCACCACCACAGTTGACCTCGCCCGCGAGATCCTGGACGCCTGGTTTGCCACCAGCAGCCCGCCCGAGGAACAACCATACATCGATCAAGTTCGGGCGCTCGATGCGCGACGGGGGTGACGATCAGGCTACGCCGACCCACCCCCCGCCGGAGGAGACGGACGTTGCTCAAGCCCTGGCTGCACCTTCAGTAACTGTTCACACCTGGGGCACTCCACGAGCCTGGGAGCGCGGGCGTCCCGCCCTCGTCGCGTCTCCGCGGGCAAGCTGCCCGCGCTCCGAGGAGCAATGTGAATATGTACCCACCTGCACAAAACTGGACAAAATATGTGCAAGGTGGTACAATAAAGCGCTTGAAGCAATATTTTCACACCACAACCACCTGGTAGTTTAACGATTGAGAGCCTGTCCGGATAACCAGCTTATCCGGCCTGACCTTCCTGGCGCCTGGCCGCAGGCAGAGGAGAGAGGAACCCGGGTTTCCCCACGCCCCCGCCCGCGGGAGGGTTCGGGAGGGCGTAGCCCTCCACCGTCTATTCATTTCCGTTCGTATGCGGCGGAGCCGCATGGACAACTGGCGGAAGAACCGCCTGGTTCCGCGGTCGCCATATCAGCCGTCCATGCGGCTCCGCTGCACAACGCCGTAATGAACATACGGTTATTCTTGGGAGGGCTACGCCCTCCCAAACCCTCCCAGGGGCCGGGGCCTGGGTGCGCGGGCCTCCGGTGAGGTATGGGGAAACCCGGTTTCCCCACCCCCCTCGCCGAGGGCTTATGTTCACGTTAGACAGGTCACCCAGGTATGGCTCTAGATCACCCGGCGCAGCTTGTGCTGCCAACGAGGATCGGTCCGCCACGGTTCCTGGATACGTGGGTGGTGCGCGAGCGTTTGATCGAGGCCCTCGGCGCACTCACGGCCCAGGTGATCTTGATCATTGCTCCGGCCGGCTTCGGCAAGTCCACCCTCGCTGCGCAGTGGTTGTTCAGCCAGGTTCGCGCGGTCGGCGCGGCGCGTCCATCGCTTGCAGCGCCGACCCGCACAGCCTGGCTCACGCTCGATGAGCACGACCAGAACCCGCTGCGCGTCCTCAGCTACCTGGCGGGGGCGGTGGAGCACGCCGCTCCCGGTTCGCTGCCCAACACCCTCGACCTGCTCAACGCCGCGCAGCCCGCATCCCTCTATGCCATCCTGGAAGCCTTCCTGGTCGAACTCGACGCTCTGCCACACGGGCTGACCCTGGCGCTCGACGATTACTACTGCCTGACCAGCGAACCGGCGCATCAACTGATCGCTTACGTTGTGCGGCGCCTGCCCCGCGGCTGCCGCCTGGTGCTCATCAGTCGCACCGACCCGCCCCTGCCCCTCGTGCGCCTGCGCGCCGAGCATCAACTCGCCGAGTTGCGCGCCGCCGACCTGCGCTTCACCCTCGCCGAGACCATCGCCCTGCTCACGGCCCTCGAAGGCGCGCCGCCCGACCCGGCCCGCGCGGCGGCCCTGCACCGGCAGACCGAGGGGTGGCCAATCGCGCTGCACCTGGCGGCGCTGGCGCGGGCCGACGGGCGCGCCACCGCGGAGTTGCCCGGTCGGGCGCGCCGGCAGATCGCCGAGTACCTGGCCGACGAGGTGCTGACGCGCCAGCCGCCCCAGGTGCAGGCGGCCCTGCCGGCGCTGGCGATCCCGGAGCGCTTCTGCGCCGGGCTGGCGGCGGCCGTGCTAGGCGCGCCCGAGCACGTGGGCGAGACGCTGATCGAGCGCCTGGAGCGGGCGAACCTGTTCCTTATCCCGCTGGATGAGGAGGGGCGCTGGTACCGCTTCCACGCGCTGTTTCGCGACCTGTTGCAGCGTCGGCTGCACCAGACGAGCGACGACAGCCTGGAACGGACGCTGCAGAAGCAAGCGGCGGACTGGCTGGCCGCCGACGGGCAGGTGGAGGAGGCGGTGCGCCTCTACCTGGCCGCCGGTGAGGATGACGCGGCGGCCTCGCTGGTCGAGGAGCGACTCATTCCGGAAATGGACAACGATGTGGCAGGTGAGCCGGTGAGCCTTCGGCTTGAACTCCTGCCGCGCCACCTGATCCTTCGCCGTCCGGGGCTCAGTTTGATCCAGGCCCGTCTGGCAGTCTTCAGCATGGACATCGAGGGGGTGGAAAGCGCCCTGGCCCAGCTCGACGCCTTGCTCGCCAGCGCCCCCGATCCCGACCGGGCGCTTCCGTGGGCCAGCGCAGCCGGCGATCTGGCGGCGATGCGGGGCATCCTCGCCTGCTGGAAGGGACGCTCCAGCGAGGCGATCCAGGAGTTGCACCGGGCGCTCACCCTCCGGCCCGCCCAGGCCCTCGCCATTCAGGCGCTCCTGTTACTGAGCCTGGCCTATGTCCTCGATGGCCGGTATGATGATGGCATTCGGCTGTTTCAGAACGGCATTCCCGAGATGCGCGCAACCCTGGGCCGGCACTGCGAGGTGACGCGACGGACCTGTCTGAGCTGGATGCACATTCTGGCGGGCGACGTGACGGCGTTGCTGCGCGAGGCGCGGCAGATGGCCGAGCTTGTCGCCGCCGAGCAACTCGGCGACCTCTGGTCCGGCTACGCGGCCCACAACCTGGCCAGGGCGCATTATGAGCGTAACGACCTGGCAGAAGCCGAAACGCAATTCACGCTGGTTGCCCGGCCCAAGTATCGGGTAAGCTACCCGACCTACCTCAATAGCATCATCGGTCTGGCGCTGATTGCCGCCGCGCGGGGATGTTTCAGCGAAGCCGAGGGCTACGTCGAGGAAGCGCTGCGCTTCGCCCGCACTGTCGGCGGGGCCTCGATGCTCCACCTGGCGCTGGGAGGCGCGGCGCGGGTGGCGCTGGCCAGGGGCGATCTCGCGGCGGCGCGGCGCTACGCGGAGGGCATCGGGCCGGATAGCTTCTTTGGCATGCATCTCTCGTTCGAGACGCCCCAACTGTCGCAGATCCAGGTGCTGATCGCCACAGCGGAGCGCGAGAGCCTGGAACGGGCAGAGGTATTGCTCAGCAGCCACCTGCGCACCATCGAGCAGGTTCACAACCAGCGACTGTTGATTGCGGGGCTGGCGCTCCAGGCGTTGCTACGACACACGCAGCAGCGTTCCAGCGAGGCGTTGAACATCCTCGAGCAGGTGGTGGATCTGGCCGCGCCGCAGAACATGGTTCGCACGCTGGCCGATCTTGGCCCGGCCATCCACCCGTTGCTGCGCTCCCTCATGCAGCGGGGCGTGGCGCCGGGGTATCTGGAGCGCGTGCTGACCGCATCTGGCTCGCCTCCCGCCGGCGATCAACCCCATCACCCGCCGTCCCCGCGGCCCGCGGAGGTGCTGACGCCCCGCGAGAGGGAGATTCTCTTCCTGCTTGCCGAACGCTGGTCGAACCAGGAGATCGCCGACCGGTTGTCGGTAACGGTGAACACCGTCCGCAAGCACACCAGCACGATCTACGATAAACTGGGGGTCAGCAGCCGCCGCGAAGCCGTGGCCATGGGACGGGCCATGGGGTTGTTGCCAGCGTAAGGCATGGTTCAAAACCTGCGGTTTGCGCTTGACCGTCTGGCGGGGAGGTTGTGGAGGGGCCAGGCCCCTCCACAACCTCCCCCGTGGTCCCGTGTCGAGGCAAACTGTCACGTGCGTTTGAACCATGCCTAATAGCGCAAAATCAGGGCGATCCGCCCGTGTTGCGGGAGGGAACCATCGTCAACGAACACCACGCGACCGCCCTTCTCGAGCACCTTGACGATCACCGCATCCACGGCGTCATCGAGGGCCTCGGGGCCGGTGGTCTGGTCGGGGTTGAGGATTATGTTGCCAGCAAGATCGGACGGATCGATCAGGGCCGGCTCGTGGTAGCTCTCTTCGACCACCAGGGTCGCGCCGCGCCCCTCGTGGGCGAAGCGCCAGACCTCGCCGATGGTTGAGGCCGAGCGCTGCCCGCCAACGGCGGCGTTCAGTTCGCTGAAGATCGCCGTGCGGCGTGCGTCAAGGCTCTCGCGCACCAGGGGCCAGATCAGCTTGCCCAGATCGTGGGCCGAGGTGGCATCGTAGTTGCCCGTCAGGATGGCGATGATCTGATTGGCGTGGCTGGTGAATTCACGAAAAAAGGCGATGTTGCGATCGACGCCCGCCAGGGCCAGGGGCAGCGGATCAACGGCCATGAAGGCGCGGAGGGCCTGATCCACGTCGCGGAAGAAATTGCGGCTGTACTCATCGCGGAGTTGGGAGTAGTTGATCGACACATCCTTGGGGCCGGGCCGCCCGCTGCTCAGGTTGGGATTGCTCATTGGGAAGGGGGTGCCGGCGCGCAACTCCTCGAAGTCGTCGCGCACGGCTTCGAAGAGGCGCGTCTGCTGCTCGGAAAGGGCCAGCACCCAGTAGCGCGGCGAGCGATTGAAGGCGTAGATCAAGTCGCGGACGAAGAACGTATCATCCACCACGACACGCTCCGGGAGCGTAAATGGCAGACGGAACATCTTCCTCATCTCGGCGTTCACAAAGATCGCCATGCCATCAAGATTATGCTCGTGGTCAATATCCGCGGTCGCCTCTTCGAGGAGGCGCAGCATCGCCGCGACTTCGCGCTTGCCCAGCTCCCCGGTGAGGCGGCTGGTCGCCTCGGTAACCAGGTTCTTGAGACGGATGGGGGCCTGGCGATTATCGGGCGAGGTGCGATGGGTAGGCAGGGTGATGGTCAGACAGGGGTACCCGCGCACAGCGGCGAGGTCAACAATGTCCTGGCGGTTCATTCGAACTGTTCCTCACGACTAAGGCTTGCGAACTGGGCATAGGGCATGCGGCCCTGAGGTGAACTCTCAAAGAGGGGTGTGGGGAAACCGGGTTTCCCCACGCCCCCGCCCCGCAGGAGGATGGGGAAACCCGGTTTCCCCATCCCCCACCCGCGGGAGGGTCTGGGAGGGCTGCGCCCTCCCAGGAACAACCGTATGTTCATCGCGGCGTGGTGCGGCGCAGCCGCATGGACGGCTGGAGTGCCTGGGACGACGGCCCATGATAAGCTATACCACCAGCGCAAGCGCGCGGCGCCGGGGCATTTCAGCCTGCGTTTCAGGGGCCGGGCGCGTGGCGGCGCGCTGCTGTCCGTAGATCACCGCCAGGGCCTCGGCGCGCGAGCGCACATCCAGTTTGCTGTAGATGTTGCGGAGATGGAACTTGACGGTTGATGGGCTGATCTGTAACCGCGCGGCGATGTCATTGTTGGAGAACCCCTGGAGCAGCAGGCTCAACACGGCCTGTTCACGATCCGAGAGGGACTCCTGATCGATGTCCCTGCCATCCTCCGCGCCAACGGCCAGGGCGGCTATCTCCGGGTCAATCGTCAACAGACCGTTCGCGGCGCTTCGGATGGCCTGCACCAGGTCGAAGGCGTCTATCTGCTTGAGCAAGTAGCCAACCACGCCAAGTTGCAGCCCGCGGCGAAGGAGGGTTTCATCCACCCGGTCAACGAGGACCATGATGCCAACGGCCGGGCACTGCTGGCGCATCTGGGCAATCAGGCTAAGCGCGCCGGGCAAGGCGCCTTCGAGCAGCACCAGATCAGGACGCATACGCTCACAGAGCGTCAGCACATCGGCGCTGCGGCTGGCTTCACCGACGAACTCTATGTCGGGAACGGCGGAACAGATCTGCCGAATGCCGGCGCGGAAAATCGCCTGCGCGTCGGCGCTGATCAGCCGAATAACCCCCGTTTTACCCATGATCATCATCCTCGCTATCGCTTTGAAAGCAGTTCCACTGCTGACCAGTATAGGGTTTCGCACATCTACATGATTTTGCTGCGCGGCCTTGTGCGTAACCGTGTGGAAGAGGCGCGGAAGGCCCTGGAGGCCGGCACCCTTATCATCAGACACAGGGAGGGGAGACCCGGCTGCCCCCCGGCCCTCCAGACGGCCGTCAAAGGGTATTTTGGGCATGGCTGCGCCATCCCCTACGTCTGAAATAGCCCCCGCTTCAGTGTAGCACGCCCGGCACGCTGGCTGCGTCACACAAAAAGGAGTAGTTTGCTGCGCGGAGCGATCTACTCCATTTCATGTGATGCGCCGCGCAGATTCTGGTACTACCCTTGTCTCTAGTGGAGCCAACAGAGCAATCCTGCGCGGTTTGATGAGCTTTAGGCATGGTTCAAACGCACTTGACAGTTCTCCTCGATAGGGGACCACGGGGGAGGTGTGGAGGGGCCAGGCCCCTCCACACCTCCCCGCCAAACTGTCAAGCGCAAACCGCAGGTTTTGAACCATGCCTTAGCCTGGATTCTAGAGCGCCGCGGGCCCAGGCCCTGACTGGCCAGGCGGGAGCCCCGCCGGGGCTTCGATGACCTGAGCGCAGGACTCCACGCAGGGTACGCGCGACGTGCCTGTGCAGCCATATCGGCGACACGCAAGAGAGAAGCGCATGAACCCTGGCAGGTACGATCCGGCCATGTACACCATCCACGTGCAGGGACATCTCGAGCCTCACTGGCAGGCGGAGCTGCGCATGCAGATCACCTACCAGCACACCAACGACGGGGAGATCAGCGTGCTTACGGGTCAACTGTCCGATCAGGCGGCGCTGCTCGGGGTCCTGGGATGGCTGGCGATGTGGGGCTACCAGATCCTCGGCTTTACGCTGTCCTCCCCACCCGCCGACGCCCCCGGTGAAGCCCCTTCAGATAACCATCCCGCCAGGCAATCGTGAGGGGGGCGCGCTGTTGACCCCGGTCTTCGACGTACCCGGCGGGAGGATGTGGGAGGGCGCCGCCTGCACGCAGGGGTCTGGGGAAAGCGGGTTTCCCCGGACCCTCACCCCGTGGGAGGGGTTGGAAAGACTGCGCCCTCCCGAACAATCCTACTTTCATCGCGGCGTTGTGCGCCAATGCGCATGACCCGTCTAACGTGAACATAGACCCTCGGCGAGGGGTGTGGGGAAACCGGGTTTCCCCACACCCCCGGCCGCGGGAAGGCCTGGCTCTCAAGCAGGGGCATGGGGAAACCGGGTTTCCCCATGCCCCCACCCGGTGGGAGGGGTTGGGAGGGCTACACCCTCACGCAGGGGGATGGGAGAACCAGGTTCCCCCTACCCCCGCCCGTTTAGGGGCGGACAGAACGTATGAGCGCAGACGGGCGTTCTGGCGTTGGGATGCGCTGGTTGGCCCTCACCCCCGTCCCCTCTCCCGCGCGCGGGAGAGGGGTGACCAGCGGCCTGCGCCGGGCCGTCCCGATGCGGCAGAAGCCGCGTTAGCCCGGATGTTCTGTCCACCCTTAAACCCCCGCCCGCAGGGGGATTCGGAGAGCTACACCCTCACGCAGGGGGATGGGAGAACCAGGTTCCCCCTACCCCCGCCCGCAGGGGGATTCGGAGAGCTACGCCCTCACGCAGGGGGATGGGGAAACCCGGTTTCCCCACACCCCCGCCCGCGGGAGGGTGTGGGAGGGCTGCGCCCTCCTGAGGACAACCTCTTCCGAGGACTACGACCGGCGGGCAAAAAACTGGTGCACCATCTCGGTATGCAGGGGAAAGGCCAGGTCGGCGGGCGCGGTGATGATCACCCGCGCCTCGGCCTCACGGTTGGGCACGAATGGCGCCAGCTCCGCGCTGTGAAGATGGGGGCCGAGACCGAACACCAGCAGATAGCCATCGTTGGTGGAACGAGCGCCAAAGTCGGTAATTAACTCAGGCGCCACTATGACGCCCGCCTCCTCGCGCAACTCGCGCGCGGCGGCCTGCTGCCAGCTTTCGTGCATCTCTACGAAGCCGCCGGGAAGGGCCAACTGGCCCTGCCGGGGCGCGGCGGCACGCCGAATCACCAGCAACCCATCATCGACCGGCAGTAATACCAGCGCAACCGGCAAGGGGTTGCGGTAGGTCGTGCTGCCGCAATGTCCACAGATCCGCGGCCAGCGCTGGCCTTCCTGAAACGGACGTCCACAAAATGAGCAATAGGTGTGCTGGCGATACATGCGCAGGGCTCCAGGTCACAGCCGGCGGGCGAATACGTTGGTGCATTATACGGTATTCTGTCGCAGGCTGGCACAGCCATCTATGCGGCTGCGCCGCACCCCGACAGGATTGAAAATAACTCCTGGGAGGGCTACGCCCTCCCAGACCCTCCCACCGGGTGAGGGGATGGGGAAGCCCGGTTTCCCCATTCCCCTGCGGGGCGGGGGGGTGGGGAAACCCGGTTTCCCCACCCCCCTCGCCGAGGGCGTATGTTCACGTTAGAACGATGGTAGAGTACCATGCCTGGCGGGAGGGTGTGGGAGGGCTGCCCCCTTATGGCGCCCGTGAGGCACAGGAATCGGGTATGTGGTATCGTACTAGAGAAGGATGGGCCATTGCCGGTTCGCAGCAAGGCCATCGTGCAACCGGGCGATGCGGACGCTCGTCCTATCGCCGATACTGAGCGGCGAAGCGCATGCCCCGGGACGGCTTCACCCTCCCGCCTCCTCCCGATCTTCGTGGTGCGTGTTCACCATCACAGGAGGGATGCGGGGAAGCGTAGCCTTTCCGCATGCCCCGGTTCGCGGAGGTCCCGCGGCCCTCCACCGCTCCTCGCCGGCAGGCGATGGCGTAACTCCTGACCATGAGGAATTGACAGGTATGACACTCGGGGAACGTCCCTCCAGACGGACGCGCAATCGCCGCGCGCTGTGGATCATCGGTGGCAGCGCGCTGATGGTGGCGATCGTAGCCGGAGCATGGTTCGGCCTGCGGCCGCGCGGCCCGACGCCAGGCACGCTGCCGGAGGGCTGGCAACGCGCGGCGGTGGTCACCGGCCCCATCGCCGCCAGTGTGAGCGCCACCGGTAACGTCGAGCCAGCCGCCGAGGCGCAGGTGCGCTTCGAGGTCAACGGCATCGTCCGCGAGATCCTGGTCCGCGCGGGCGATCAGGTGGAGCAGGGCCAGCCGCTGGCGCGGGTCGATCTGACCGATCTGCAGTTGCAGGTCGAGCGCGCCCAGGCTGATCTGCGCCAGGCGCAGGCCGACCTGGAGGCCCTGCTGGATGGCGCGAGCGAACAGGAGATCGCCGAGGCGCGCGCCCGCGTCGCCCAGGCCCGCAGCCAGTTGGCGCAAACCCAGAGTAGCGTGACCCAGGCCGACATCGAGGCCGCGCGCGCCGATCTGGAGAGCGCCCGCGCGCGCCTGGCGCGCCTCGAAGCCGGCCCCGCCACCGACGAGGTGAGCAGCGCCAACCAGCGCGTGCAGAGCGCCCAGACGGCCCTGGAACAGGCCCGCGTGAGCCTGGCGGCGGCCAAGGAGCGCGCCCGGATCGACCTGGAGACGCGCGCGAACGCTCTGCGCAACACCCAGGATGAGTACAGCCGGATCTACTGGGAGAACCGCGAACTGGAAAAGCTCCCCGGCGAACTGCCGCGCGAGCGGGTTGATCGCGAGGCAGCCGCCCTGCGGGCCGTCGCCGACGCCGAGGCGGCGCTGGAAGCCGCGCGTATCGCCTACGAGCAGGCCCGCGCCGACGAGATCAGCGTGCTCGCCGCCCGCGAGGCCGATCTGACCAGCGCCCTCGATGCCCGCGATAAGCTGCTCGCCGGGGCCAGGGCCGAAGAACTTGCCAGCGCCCGCGCCGAGGTGCAGCGCGCCCAGGCCCGCCTCGACCAGCTCACCGGCGCCAACCGCGCCAGCAGCCTGGCCGCCCAGCAAGCCAGCGTCACTATCGCCCAGGCCGCCCTCGATCGCTTGCTGGCCGACCCCTCCACCAGCGCCCTGACTGCCCGCGAGGCCGCGGTCGTGCGCGCTGAGGTGGCCCTGCGCCAGGCTCAGCGGAACCTCGACCTGGGCGTCCTGCGGGCGCCCTTCGCCGCCAGCGTGGGCCGCGTCGCGATGCGCGTGGGTGAGCCGGCCGGGGCCACGGCGTTCATCGCCCTGGTGGACGTGAGCAGTTACCACGTTGACGTGCCGGTTGATGAACTCGACATCGCCCAGGTAGAGGTCGGCCAGCGCACCGAAATCCGCCTCGATGCCCTGCCCGGCCAGACGATTGGCGGGTCGGTCACTGCCATTTCGCCCCAGGCGACCCGTAGCGAGACCGGCACCACCAGCTACACGGTGACGGTAACGCTGGACGCTGGCAACCCCGACGTGCGCCCCGGCATGACGGCCGTGGTCGAAATCATCACCGCCGAGAAAGACGACGCGCTGCTGGCCCCGCGGCGGGCGCTGCGGGTCGAAAGCGGGCGCACCTATGTCTACCTGCCGGACCCCACCCTGAGCCCCCAGCCGGCCGCGCCCGGCCAGACGGCCCCGCCGCCCGGCATACGTCGCGAGGTGGAAATCGGCCTGAGCAACAGCGAATTCGTCGAGATTCTCAGCGGGCTTCAGGTCGGCGATGAAGTGCTCGTGCCGGACGTGGTCAGCACCTTTAATCCGACGGGACCGCCGAATCGCTAAGACATGTGTAGGGTCGTGGAGGTCCAGGCCCTTCGGGTAGGGGATGGGACAACCCCGGTTGCCCTACCCCGCTGCGTGCGGGCGGCCCCCGCCAGACCCTCCCCCAGGCGGGGGCGTGGGGCAACCCGGTCGCCCCACACCCCTTTCCGAGGGCCTATGTTCACGTTAGCCGCCCATGCGGCTCCGCCGCACACCGACGGGATAAACATAATTCTTGGGAGGGCGTAGCCCTCCCAAACCCTCCCACCGGGTGGGGGGATGGGGAAGCCCGGTTTCCCCATCCCCCTGCGGGGCGGAGGCGTGGGGAAACCGGGTTTCCCCACGCCCCTGGGGCCTATGTTCACGTTAGTGAGAACCATGACAGAACTGATCGTCGTCAAAAACCTGACCAAAGTGTACCGTATGGGCGACGTCGAGGTCCACGCGCTCCGCGGGATCACCCTGAGCATCCGCGAGGGCGAGTTCGTCGCCATCATGGGGCCATCGGGCAGCGGCAAATCCACCCTGATGAACATCATCGGCTGCCTGGATCAACCAACCAGCGGCGAGTACTACCTCGACGGCATCAACGTCGCCGACCTGGACGACAATCAGTTAGCCGAGATCCGCAACCAGAAGATCGGCTTCGTCTTTCAGCAGTACATGCTCCTCCCGCGAACAACGGCCCTGCGCAACGTTGAACTGCCCATGCTCTATGGCAGCAAGGGCGGCAATCGCCACGAGCGGGCGCGGGCGGCCCTGGCCGCGGTAGGCATGCTCGATCGCATGCACCACAAGCCCAACGAACTCTCGGGCGGCCAGCAGCAGCGCGTCGCCATCGCCCGCGCCCTGGTCAACGAGCCGCGCATCATCATGGCCGACGAGCCTACCGGGGCCCTCGACACCCGCACCGGCGAGGAGATCATGGGCATCTTTCAGAAGCTCAATCGCGAACAGGGCATTACGGTGATCATCGTCACCCATGAGCATGACGTCGCCTACCACGCCGAGCGGATCATCAGCGTGCGCGACGGGCTTATCGCCGGTGACGAACCGGTCCGGGGGCGCATCATCGCCGGGGCGCCCGGCGCCGTGGAGAGCGCCCCGGCGGATTGACCCGCGGAGGTTGAGATGTATCTCATCGAGTCCTTCCGCGTCGCCCTGCGGGCGCTGGCAAACAACAAGCTCCGTTCGGCCCTGACGATGCTCGGCATCGTCATCGGCGTCGGCGCGGTCATTGGCATGCTGGCCCTGGGCAATGGCTTCCAGCAATTCCTGAACGACCAGTTCGCCCAGCTTGGCGCGGGCAATTTCTACGTCGCGCCCTTCGTGGACAGCAATCGGGTGGACGCGATCACCGCCGCGCGCCTGAGCGCCAGCGACGCGGAGGCGATCATGGCCCCTGGCCGGGCGCCCGCGGTGGCCCAGGTGGCCATCGAGTTCAGCAGTTCGACCCAGGCCAGCACCGGCGAGCGCCGCGGCAGCTACAGCGTGCGCGCCGTCAGCCCGACCTGGTTCGAGGTCACCCCGCAGGACCTTGCCGCCGGGCGTCTCTTCACCGCCAGCGAGGACCGCGAGCGCGCCCGGGTGGCGGTGATCGGGAAACTGGTAGCCGAACAACTCTACGGCGACACGGCAAGCGCGGTTGGCCGGCGCCTGGCCCTCAACGGGGTTGGCTTCGAGGTCATCGGCGTCCTCGCCACCGAACCAGGCTCGGTTTCGGTTGGCGCCGACCCGGCTGAGGCGATCTTCGTTCCTTACACCTCCGGCGTCAGCCGGCTCTACCGCAACCAGGCGAACGAGCAGGTCAACGTGTCAATTATGACCGTGCGGGCGCGCAGCGTGGCTGAGATTGACGAGGCCATTCGCCAGGTGACCATGGTTCTGCGCGAGCAGCACCGGCTCACCTACCAGGACAACGATTTTACGATCATCAACCCGGAGCAGATCGCCGCGCAGCTCAACCTGGTGGTGGGGGGCTTCAACACCTTTCTCGGCATCGTCGCGGGTATCTCGCTGCTGGTAGGCGGCATCGGGATCATGAACATTATGCTGGTGAGTGTCACCGAACGCACGCGCGAGATCGGCCTGCGCAAGGCGGTGGGCGCGAAGCGCCGCGATATCCTGCTCCAGTTCCTGATCGAGGCCCTGACCCTCTGCCTGATCGGCGGCGCGGCGGGGATCCTGCTGGGCTTTGGCCTGTCCCTGCTGGGCACCTTCATTCTGGTCAACCTGTTCCAGGCCGAGGGCGCGGTGGCGCGGGTCTATCTCGGCAACATCGCCCTGGCCACAGGCATTGCCGCCGCCGTCGGGGTGATCTTCGGCTTCTTCCCGGCCTTCCAGGCCTCGCGGCTCAACCCCATCGAGGCCCTGCGGACGGAGTAGGCCTCCTTCGGGCGATGGCCGGAGAAAAACCCGGTTGCCCTGGCCATCCATGCGGCTCCGCCGCACACGAACAGGATGAAAATCAGGTTGTTCCTGGGAGGGCTGCGCCCTCCCAGACCCTCCCGCGGGCGGGGGAATGGGGAAACCCGGTTTCCCCATTCCCCTCGCCGAGGGCTTATGTTCACGTTAGGATGACCTATGTCTCTCTCGGAAGCCTTTCGCGTGGCCTGGGAGGCCATGTCCAGCAACAAGTTACGTTCCCTGCTGACGATGCTCGGCATCATCATCGGCGTAGGCGCGGTCGTGGGCATGCTGGCCATCGGCGATGGCTACTCGCGCTGGGTGGACGCCGAGTTCGAGCGCCTGGGCCTGGGCACGTTTTATGTCAACCCGAGGGTGGACAGCCCCAACCCCGATGAGCCGCTGGAACCCCGGCTGACCGCCGCCGATGCCGAGGCGATCATGGCCCCGGGGCGCGCGCCGGCGGTGGAGTTCGTGGTGGTGGAACTGAGCCGCAGCGGCACGGTCAGCGCCGGGGGCGAACGCTACCTCTTCGGCGTCAAGGGCGTGACGCCGACCTATTTTGCCGTAGGCGCGCAGGAACTGGGCGATGGGCGCTGGTTCGACGCCCAGGAGGAGTATAGCGCTGCCCGCGTGGCGGTGATCGGCAGGACCGTGGCCGAGACGCTCTTCGGGGGCATCGAGGGGGCCGTGGGCCGGCGCATCACTGTGAACGGCGTGCAGTTCGAGGTGGTCGGCGTCTCCACCACCAGGCAGAGCCAGGCGGCGGGGGCGGTGGGCCGCTTCGGTGACCCGGGCGAGCAGGTCTATCTGCCCTACAGCACCGCCCGCAACCGTCTCTTCCGCAACGCCGTCACTCCGCGGGTGGATGTCTCGACGATGACCGTCAAGGCCCGCGACCCGCTCAATGTGGACGAGGCCATCCGCCAGGTGACGATGGTGCTGCGCGAGGAGCACCGCCTCACCTACCAGCCCAACGATTTCTCGATCACCAATCCGACCCAGCTCGCCAACCAGTTCCGCGCGGTGCAGGTGGGCTTCAGCGCCTTCCTCGGCACTATCGGCGGGATCTCGCTGCTGGTGGGAGGGATCGGCATAATGAATATTATGCTAGTAAGTGTAGCGCAGCGCACGCGCGAAATCGGGCTACGCAAGGCCGTGGGGGCGAAACGCCGCGACATTCTCCTCCAATTTTTGATCGAGGCCATCGTGCTCTGCCTCTTCGGCGGGTTGCTCGGCGTCGGGCTGGGCTATCTGCTCTCGCTGCTCGGCAATGTCTTCCTGGGCAGCCTGTCCCCCAACGGCGGGCTGCGGACGAACGTCTCTCTCTCCGCCGTAGCCCTGGCCACGTCCATTTCGGCGGCTGTCGGGCTGTTCTTCGGCCTGTTCCCCGCGGTGCGCGCGGCGCGCCTCGACCCGATCGCCGCGCTGCGCAATGAGTAGTTCCTGGGAGGGCGCCGCCCTCCCAGACCCTCCCACCGGGAGGGGAGATGGGGCAACCCGGTTGCCCCCTCCCCCGGCGCGCGGGCGCCGCCCGCCCAGACCCTCCCGCCGGAAGGGGAGATGGGGCAACCCGGTTGCCCCTCCCCCGGCGCGCGGGCGCCGCCCGCCCAGACCCTCCCGCCGGGAGCGAGATGGGGAAACCAGGTTTCCCCATCCCCCTGCATGAGGGTCAGGCCCTCCTGCGGGCGGGGGGATGGGGGAACCAGGTTCCCCCATGGTCACGCGAGACGGTCATGCGCATGGCGCACACCGCCCGATGCAACCGGCCTGGGAGCGCGGGCGTCCCGCCCGCGCCACGGCGCCGCGGGCACGGCGCCGGCCCCCGCCCGGACCCTCCCCCACTGGGGGCGGGAACCCGGCGCCTCCCCCCAGCGGGGGGAGGCTGGGAGGGGGGCTGCACGCGGCGCACGATGGTCACCTTAGCCGTCCATGCGGCTCCGCCGCACACCGACGGGATGAAAAAAGGTTGTTCCTGGGAGGGCTGCGCCCTCCCAGACCCTCCCGTAGGTCGGGACCCGGGTGCGCGGGCCTCTGGCCCGCGTCCGCTGAGATATGGGGAAACCCGGTTTCCCCACACCCCTGCTCCAGCAGCCTATTTTCACGTTAGCCGGGGGGCTGGGAGGGGGGCTGAACCCGGCGCACGATGGTCACCTCAGCCGCCCATGCGGCTCCGCCGCACAACGCCGCAATGAACATAAGGTTCTTCTCGGGAGGGCTTCGCCTTCCCACACCCTCCCAGGGGCCGGGACCCGGGTGCGCGGGCCTCCGGCCCGCGTCCGCTGAGATATGGGGAAACCCGGTTTCCCCACACCCCTGCTCCAGCAGCCTATTTTCACGTTAGGGTCCCGCCCAACCACTCGGGAAAGAGCGCCGCCAGTTCATCGGGGCGGAGGTACTCTTCGATGCGCGCCAGCGTATCCGCGTGGGCAATGGCCCGCCCCGCGCCGGTATACTCCACCCAGGCCCCGGCGCACCAGCTCACCGCGCGTAGCAGAATAAACGGCCGGCGGATCTCCAGACGCGCGCGCAGTTCCAACGGGTCAAGTTCGGGACGGGCGGCGCAGTAGGCCGCCAGGAAGGCTTCGATCTGCGCCGGGCCAAGGGTACGGCCGGTTTTCCAGCGGGTAGTGGTGGGGATAGTAAAGTGGGCCAGATCGTAGGTCGGGTCGTCCAGGAGCGGGCGCTCCCAGTCCACCAGGCAGCAACGCGGACCGGCGGGCCGATCTTCGACCACGAAGTTGTGGGCCTGCACGTCGGTGTGGACCAGGGCGAAGGGCGCCGGGAAACGACCGGCGTGGCGCGCCGCGTCATCAGCGGCGCGTTCGAGCAGGCGCGCCAGGCCCGCGCGCGCCGCCGCGGGGGCGCGCGGGCAGGCCAGGTAGGGCGCCAGCCAGCCGCGGGCCTCGTCCAGGTCGTCAACCAGCGCCCGGCGCGGGATGAAGTCGCCGTGGCCCGCAGGCGTCTGGTGCAGGCGGGCGAGGGTGCGCGCCGCCGCGACGAGATGCGCCGCGTCATCGTAGCGCAGCGGCCCGCCCGGCAGGTACTCCATCACCAGCAGGCCATAAGGCAGGAGCGCGAGCGTCGCGTCGAGGTAGTGCAGGCGCGGGGCCACACCCGTCGGCGCCAGCAGGCGCAGGGCCGCCGCCTCGTAGGCGATCTGGGCGCCGCCGGGCCGGCCGATCTGCGAGCCGGTGTTGACGCGCACCACCAGGGGCGGCCCCGGGTCGCGCTGGAGCAGGTAGTTGATGTTGTATTCCCCCTGGGCCAGAAAACGCAACTCCCACTCGCCGGTCAGTTCCAGCGCGGGATGCCCGGCCACTTCGGGCCGGCGCAGGTAGGCCTCGATGGCGGGTAAGAGTTCGGTTGCGAGCACGGTCGGTCACCTGATAGCGTTTTGGATGTTAGATAACGTGTGATTGCCCTCACACCCTCTTACGGCCCATCCCCTCCCATCACCCAGAGCCGTTCTGGCGGAAGGGTGAAACTCACCGTGTCGCCGGGACGGTAGAAGCTGGCGGCGTCGGCCAGGGCCTCGAGGAGCAGCGCGCCGGCCTGGATCTGGTAGCGCATCCGCGCGCCGAGGTAACGCGCCGCGGTGATGATGCCGCACAGGCGGTTGACCGGACCATCGCAGCCGAGCGCCAGGGCCTCGGGGCGGATGGTCAGCACGGCCGCGCCCTGCAGCGGCGGTTCGGCGGCAAGCTCGAAGGCCCCCGCCTCGCTGATGAAGCGCCGGCCCGCCACGCGCCCGGGGATGAAGTTGCGCCCGCCGAGGAAGCGCGCGACCGCCAGACTGGACGGGCGCTCGTAGAGGCCCCGCGGGGTATCGTACTGCAACAGGCGTCCCTGCTCCAGCAGGGCGATGCGGTCGGCCAGCAACAGCGCCTCTTCCTGGTCGTGGGTCACCAGCAGGGTAGTGATGCCCAGACGGCGCTGCAAGCCGGCGACCAGGTCGCGCATCTCGGCCCGCAGACTGGCGTCGAGCTGGCTGAAGGGTTCGTCGAGCAGCAGCACCCGTGGTTCGACGATCAGCGCGCGCGCCAGGGCCACGCGCTGCTCCTGGCCACCGGAGAGTTGGCCGGGGCGCCGGGAGGCGCTGCCCGGCAACTGCACCAGCTCGAGCAGTGCATCAACCCGGCGCCGGATGGTCGCCGGGCGCTCGCCGCGCACCCGCAACCCGAAGCCCACGTTCTCGCCGACACTCATATGCGGCAGCAGCAACGGCTTCTGAAACACCATCGCCACGCCCCGGCGCTCGGGCGGCGTGGCCAGCACCGAACGCCCATCGAAGCGCACATCGCCGCGGCAGGGGGTGAGCAACCCGGCCACCAGGCGCAGCGTGGTGCTCTTGCCGCAGCCCGAAGCGCCCAGCAGCGCGACCAGTTCACCCGGGGCCACATCGAGGGACAGATCGCACAGGGCTGGCGCGGGCGCGCCGGGGTAGGTCTTGGTGAGATTGGAAAGTTGCAGGGCGGTCATATGGATTGACGGTTCGTTTGCGAGCGGGCGGGGGCATGGAACCGGAGACAGCCGGGTTGCCCGGCCCCCGCCTGGCGGAAGGGGCGGCTACAGGCCCCGAATGCCGCCGGCGGCCGGGGCGGCCCCCAGAAAGCGCGCGATCAGCGCCAGCAACACCACTGCCGGGGCGATGAACACCAGGCTCAGCGCCGCGGTCACCGCATTATCGCCGCTGCGGGCAAAGGCGAAGAGCAGCATCGGCAGGGTCACCAGGCGCCCCCCGCCGATAATGAGCGTCAGCGCGTACTGGCTCCACGAGATCAAAAAGACAAACAACGCCCCCACCACCAGACCGGGCAGCACCGCCGGCAGGGTCACCCAGCGCCAGACCTGCGCCGGGCGCGCGCCAAGGGTGCGCGCCAGGTCTTCGTACTGCCGGTCGAAGTTGGCGAAGACACCGGCCATCACCAGGGCCATGTACGGGGTTGCGGGCACGAGATGCACCAGGGTGACGCCCACGAACGTGTCGGCCAGGCCGTAGCGGATAAAGACGATCTGGATGCCAAGAGACACGGCGAAGGCGGGAACGATCAGCGGGGCCAGGATGAGCATCTCGATCAGGGCGCGGCCCCGGAAGCGGTACATGCCCAGGGCGCGCCCGGCGGGCACGCCGATGAGCGTGGCGAGCAGCGTGACCGCCCCGGCGAGCAACAGGCTGTCGCGCAGAGCCGGCAGCACCTGCGACTCGGGAGCGGCCAGGTAGCGCCAGGCCCGCAGGCTCCAGCGTTCCGGCAGCACATGAGGAAAGCTCCAGCGAAAGGCAAACGACCAGATGACCAGCGGCACGATCGGCAGGAGCATGCCGATCACCATTGCCGCCAGGACCAACCAGCGCAGCAGGGGCGGGCGCGGCAGCGCGAGCCTGGCAGGAGATCGCGGGGCACCCATCGTCAATCGGCCTCGCGGCGCAGGTAGCGCCGGCTCACGTGGAGATAGGCGACAATCGCAGCGCCGGCGACCAGGGTGATGATCACGCACAGGGCCATCGCCTCGGCCCGCGCGGCCAGATCCACCGCGGTGTAGCGCTTGTAGGCCAGCACCGGCAACACCTGCGGATAACTGGCGCCGAGCAGATAGGGCACCTCGAAAGCGCCGAAGGAGAAGGCGAAGGCGATAACCGAGGCCGCCAGCACCCCCGGCAGCATCAGCGGCAGCAGCACCAGGCGAAACCGCTGCCAGCGGTTCGCGCCCAGGGAGCGGGCCAGTTCCTCGTACTCCGGCCCGATGGCGTGGAGCACCGCCAGCACGGTCACGCCGATAAAGGCGGTCTCCTTCCAGACATACTCGGCGATGATCCCCACCCCGGCGCGGTCGAAGACCAGGACAGGGAACTGACCAGGGTCATCAATCAGCCCGAAGGCCGCGGCCAGGCGGGCGAGCAACCCGCTCTGGCTGAGCACATCGGCCACGGCCACCGCGCCGACCAGGTGGGGGATGGGCAGGTTGAACTGGAAGATGAAACTCAGCGCCTGGCGCCCGCGGGTGGTGGCGCGGATGGCCAGGGCCACCGTCACCGCCAGGATGGTGGCGATCACCGTCGCGGTCGCGGCGATGTACAACGTCAGCAGCAGCGAGGCAAGAAACGAGGATTGCCGCAGCACTGCGGCATAGGCCCCGAGGCTGAAGGCCGTCTGCCCGATCAGCGGCAAATAGCCGAACGACTGGATGAGCGCGAAGAACAGACCGCCGCCGAAGAGCAAGACCACCACCGCCAGCATCGGGGCGAGCATCAGCCAGATCCGCGGCCGTTCGGGGTCAGCGCTCCAGAACATTGGCGATCCAGTCCTCCTCGATGCGCGTCAGCCAGGGGGCCTGCAACTCGGAGAGCTGGCGCGCGGCGAGTTCGTCGGCGGGCAGCACCGCCTCGGGGCGGGGCAGGGCGTCGAACTTCTCGACCCACTCCCGGGGCAACTTCGCGAAGGAGAGCGGCGTGCTCCACCCCACCACCTCGGGCTTCGCAGCCTCATACTGCGCCTCGGGCGAGAGCAAGAAATTGGCCGTGACCATGGCCCCGGCCTTATTGGCCGCGTTGTAGGGAATGGTCACATAGTTGGTATTGGCGATGGTGCCGCTCTCGAAGACCCAGGTGCGGGCGGTGGCGGGATACACCCCGCGGGCGATCTGGTTTGCCGCGTGGGTCGGGCTGTAGTTCATAGAGATCCAGACCTCGCCGCGGGAGAACAGATCGTAGAGGGCGGTATTGGTCTGAGGATAGGTTGCGCCGCCGCGCCAGAGGCACGGTTCCACCGCATTGAGCATCTGCCAGGTCTTTTCGGCGACGGGGGCATAGCGCGCCTCGTCGAAGGGACCGAGGAGCCGGGTATAATCCCCGGCGGCGGCGTAGAAGACGTGGCGCACGAAGACGCTGCCGGTAAAATCGGGCGGCGCGGGGTAGGTGAACTTGCCCGGATTGGCGCAGGCCCACTCCAGCAGCGCCTCGACGCTCCGGGGCGGCTCGGCAAGCCGCGCGCTGTCGTACTCCATCACGAACTGGGCTGATCCCCAGGGCGACTCATCGTACTCGACCGGAAAGCCGAAGTCGTAGGCGATGGAGGGATTCTCCCAATCCACGAACTGGTTGCTCGGCAGCAGGTCGGCCCAGTTGCGAAACACCGCCCCGGCCTCCTTCAGGGTGCGGAAGTTCTCGCCGTTGATCCAGATCAGATCCACCGAGCCGCCGGAATCCTTCCCGGCCTGTTTCTCGGCCAGCACCTTGTTGACCGTCTCGACAATATCGGTGACGGGCGCCTGCCTGAGGGTGATCCCATAGCGCTCCTTGAGCGCGCTGGCCACATAGCCATTGACATAGGCATTGATCGCGTCCGAGCCGCCCCACATGAACCAGGTCACCGTCTGCCCGCGGGCAGCCTCGGCGATCTGATCGAAGCTCATGGAGCGGTAGCGCGTCTCGAACGGCGCTGCGACGGTGGAGGGCGCGGCGGGTTGACCACCACAGGCGACCAGGAGGAGCAGGGCCGGTATCACGATCAGGCGTGAGCATCGCGCGCGCACGGGTCATCCCTTCATTGCGGCGGGAAGGTTCGCGGCACATTCCGCGCGTAGTATACCACGAGGCGCAGGCGCTAAGTCATGGGTCCCACCGGCGTGGGGGTGGCCTGACACCCTGTGCGGCGCCTGGTTCCGTCGGGCTAACGTGAACATACGCCCTCGGCGAGGGGGATGGGGAAACCGGGTTTCCCCACGCCCCTGCCCGCGGGAGAGTTTGGGAGGGCGCAGCCCTCCCAGGAAGAACCTCTTTTCATCCTGTTCGTGTGCGGCGCAGCCGCATGGAGGGCCATTCTGGATCACACGAGCGCCAGGGCGCAGACGATCTGCACGGAGTCGGGCAAAATCCCTGCTTTTTCTGCCCATGTTCGTCGCGTTTGCTCGATCCATCGATCAAATGTATCATCATCCGGATACTCGTCAAAGGGCGCTTTCGGGGTTTCGGGCGTGCAGCGAATGGCGCGCATCACGGCGTCGCGGCGACAGGACTCGGGCAATTGATGACCGTGCCTGTCGGCGAAAATCGGATACAACTTGCGCCCGTGGCGCACCAGGAGAAACAGGCGTTGTTGTCCCGACATCTTCGCCATTGCGCTGCGAATGCCACTGGGGAGTCGTCGAATGGAATCAGGATTGCGGATGGTAGACAGATCGTGGTAAAAATCGCTGGTTCTGAGTTCATCCACATGACTGACAAACTGCAGAACCTCGTCCAGATCAAGATCGGTACGTGTTTCGTCAGAAAGATAGAGTTCCCGAGCCAGGGTTTCCATCTCAAGTTCACGGGATAACTGATCGCGTTTGCTTTCATCGTGAACCATGACCGGGATCTGCGCTAGGGAACGATGTTCATTGCTGCGATGCTTCAACCGTTCGTTCCAGTTACGGGCATGGGAAATACGCGGATGGTTCATGGTCGAAGGGACGAAATGGTAAATCGTGATAGTGCGCGGCGTCTCCCAGGGGCGCAAAATTCGCCCCATGCGCTGCGCCAGTTGCAACACGGTCCAGGGCAGGTCGTAATTGACCAGGATTGACGCATCTTGCAAGTTATATCCCTCAGAAACGGCGCGACTGGCGACGAGCACGCGGATTGCATCCTCGACATCGCGGGCGTCGTTGGCAATCGGGGCAAAGCGGCGCAGGACGTTTTCCAATTCGGCGTCGCTCTTCCCCACGGTGGTCTCAACAGACAGGTTGGGAATCAAGTTTTTCAAACTGGCAGCGACATAGGTTGCTGTGTTGTGGTATTCGCAAAAGATGATTACCTTCTCCGTTTCGTGCCGATGAATGATCTCGACCAACTTTTGAAACTTCGGGTCGTTCTTTGGGTCTTTCCAGCGACGCAATGAACCTTCCTGTTCTTCAACAAATGCGGTCAGTTCGCGCTGACGCGCGAACGAGTAGGCATAGTCCCCTGCTTTGAGTTTCGAGCAGACATCGAGCGCTTCTTCGGGCGATGAGCAGAATTGGTGCAACAATAATGCCTCTTGCAGGGGTAAACGTTCTCCTGATTGTGTAGAAAAGGTCTCACCTTCTTCCAGAGTGAATTGCTTGAGAACTAACTCCATTTGCCTGGTGCGGCGTTTTTTTGATGTTTTTTCACCGGTATCAGCAGCTTTATAGAGTAATCTGCTTTCAAGCAAGTCGGCAAAAAACTCGTCAAATGGATTATCGTAGTGAACGGTTTCCAGTCGTATCCGATGAGGAAAATAACGAATCTTGTCACCAAAGCGAACAAACCGGTTGCCGTCATCGTCTTGATTACCGAAATAGCGAACCACGTCTGGCGTGTTTAAAACCGCACAGATCGGAAGATTGCTTAATTCGCGGAGTTCTTTTATCATCCACTTTGAGATGTCCAATTCCAAACCGATTGGCGTCGGAAGCGCATCTTTTGGTGCGGGGAGAAGTTCCAACTGGTTCTGCACATCTTTAACGTTCTTCCCATAGGGCGTTGCGGTCAGCAGCAAGATCTTCGCGCCGTTCTTGTGAACGGCATTTTTAATGCGTTTGTTACTCAAACGCAATCCGTTGTCGCCATCTTCATTACGCAGGTGGTGCGATTCGTCCAGAATAATCAGCGTTTCCCCCGTTGCGGCACGCAGTTCGCTTTCTAGCGCGGGAAGGTTGCTGTCGCCGTCCTTTCGTCGGAGGGTGTGATACGAGAATTCCGCGCTGGAGAGATGCGCCGCGCGCATCCACCGCCGCCACGTCTGCCGCATGCCGGCAGGGCAAATAACAATTGCCGTATGCACGTCGTCGTGCATGTGGAGATACGCTGCGACATGCGCAGCAATCACCGTTTTCCCCAGTCCTGTGGATGCGACAAAAAACGCGCCGCCATGATCGCGCAACGCATGAAGAACACCGGATGTAGCGCCTTTTTGATAGTCCGCTAGCGGAGGCAACCTTGGTGGAACGGTTTCCTCCGACACTTCATAGAGTTCTAGCAGTGCGCGAGCATAGATAATGTATGGGTCATACTGATCCAGCCATGTTTCGAGCGCTTCGATGAACTCCTGGGTGATGGAAACCGCCTGGGCAAAGTAGTGATCAAAGCGTTCGACAAAGAACGCGACATCCTCCGGGTTGACGACCACATACCCCGATTCGCGGCTCTGACATAATCCGTGCCTGGTGAAATTGGCAGAGGTCACGACGACGGCAGTGGTGTCGGCGATGTAGAGTTTTGCATGGTGATACACATACCCTGCCATCCACCAGGACGGCGGTTGCGCGCCGGATGAACCGACGGCAACGGTCATCCACCCATGCTTGAGCGCGTCCAGAAGCTCCCGGAGCGCATGCGTTCGGTTTTCCTGTATTCCCGTCGAAAGTTCCTGGAGAAACTCGTTCAGCATGTCCCTGACGCGGTCTTCCCCTCCCTCGGGGCGACCAACCAGCAGACGCACGCGCTTGCCGCGCAAGGCGTTCCGCAACACCTGATACCCCGACGCTTCAAAGTATGCCGTTGCAATGCGCACGTCGCGTGCGTGGGCGAGTGTGCTCTGAATACACTGCAACGCGGCCTCGTGGTCGGCGAAAAAGCGATATCTGGCGCTCATGGAACGGTGCTGTTGTGTCTATCTTCGAAATCCTGGGCGCAGGCGCCTTGTCGTCTATTGTAGCTTCCACTCCGGCGTTAGTGAAGCAGATGTGGATACAGCAGTTTGCGCAGTTGCAGGCCTGGGCGTCCTGATCTTGCGGCGGCGCCGCCGCGTCGGTCATGGCTTCCTGGGCAGCCGGCTGCGCCCCGGGTTGCGCAGCCGGCGCAGGCTGCTCATCCGGGCCGCGTAGGTGGCCTTCGGAGCGCATCCGCGCGCCTGCGGATCGCGCCTGTAACTGGATGCCGATGTCGGGGCGATGCGCGGGCGGGTAGGGCATGGTATCATGCGTCTCACACGCAGCAGGAGGCGCCTATGGAACCGCCGTTTCCGGGGATGGACCCCTATCTGGAGCGATCAAGCCTGTGGCCGGATGTCCATACCGG
>Ga0209162_1000859_pt1 | contig 31785 bp, 33 predicted proteins | sample YNPNPMetaG_FD_187121 | JGI IMG/M metagenome (GOLD analysis project Ga0209162, IMG submission 187121) | Anoxygenic and chlorotrophic microbial mat microbial communities from Yellowstone National Park, USA - YNP NP MetaG (SPAdes) (version 2) ...
CAAGCCGCTCGTCCAAAAGGTCCCGGGTCACGAACTCCCGACGCATCGCCACCAAAAGCTCGTCCCGAGTCCGGGCCCAGCTCACCTCGGTGGCCCGCTGCACCGCCTCCTCCAAACCCCGCACCACCACCAAGGCGTCCTCGCTCCCCAGGTGCCGCTCCAGCACCAACACCGCATCCGCAGGGATCGTGCCAGCCATGCCTCCAGCTTACGGAAAAGCACCGGCATGTCAAGCGTGCAGCGCAGCTGGCCGCCCAGGTCCACCAACGCAATCGGTAGAGCGTCGGAGCGGCAGCGGTTTCCAGGCGGCTCAACCAGCTCCTCGGGCAGCTCCCCGAGAAGGCCGTGCCGCAAGACCCGGAAGACGAGCTTCCCGGAAAGCGTGGCGGCAAAACCAGGTGGTTGCTCACCAGTTCCCGTAGCGGCGCTGTTGCTAGACTTCCACCGTGGGGCGCTTGGGAAAAAAGCTTCGCTACGGCGCTGGGCATTTGGCGCTGCGCGCCGCTTTATCGGTTGCCAAGCACACGAGCCTGCCGCGCTTGCAGCGCGTTTTTGCCCAGCTCGGTGCATTGGCGGCGCGGCTTGCCCGCAAGGACTGCCAGCTGGTCCGGGAGCACCTGCGCCTTGCCTTCGGGGAGCAGGTGGACTGCGAGGCCATCCTCCGCGCCCAGGGTCGCCACGTGGGCGCGCTTTTGGGAGAGGCGTTGTGGCTTGCCAATGCATCTTGCGAGGCGATCCTGGCACGCACCTCGTGGGTGCACTTGGAGCACCTGCGCCAGGCCCTCGCCGAGGGACGGGGTGTGGTGCTGGTGACCGGCCACTGCGGCAACTGGGAATGGATGAACCTGGCGTTGCAAGCGGTGGGTATCCCCATGACCGCCGCCGGGAGGAAGCTCCCCGACCCACGCTTCGATGCGCTGCTCACCCGGCTGCGCACGCGCTTCGGGGGAGAGGCGGTGGGCCGAGGGGGCAACGCCGGCCAGAGCCTGCTGCGGGCGCTGCGGCGCGGCCGGGTGGTGGGGCTTCTCATCGATCAGGACATCGTCGCCCCCGGAGTGTTCGTGAGGTTTTTCGGCCACCCCGCCTGGACCCCCACGGGAGCTGCGGTCCTCGCCCTGCGGGCGAAAAGCCCGGTGGTGGTGGGGTTCGCCCGGCGGACGGCCGAGGGGACCATGGAACTGCGCTTCGAGCCTCCGCTTTTCCCGGAGGGCGATGCACGGGACGAGCGGCAGGTGGCGCAGTTGACCGCGCTGCTCACCCAGCGCATCGAGGCCCAGGTTCGCGCCTGCCCGGAGCAGTGGGTGTGGTTCCACCGCCGCTGGCGCCGCAAGCCCGGCCCCGGGGAGGCGGTGTGGGAGCCCCCAGGGTAAAATGCCGCGAAGAGGGGGAACCATGAAACGCGGTGTTCTCGGCTGCTTGGTGGTGTTGGTGGTGGTGGCGCTGCTTGCCGGCGCGAGCCTCTGGAGCTCCTACAACCGGCTGGTGCAGTTGGACGAGGCGGTGAAGAGCGCCTGGGCCCAAGTGGAAAACGTCTACCAGCGACGGGCGGATTTGATCCCCAACCTGGTGGAAACCGTGAAAGGGGCTAGGGATTTCGAGAGGGAAACGCTCACCGCGGTGGTGGAAGCCAGGGCGAAGGTGGGGCAGCTGAACTTCGCTGGGGTCCCCGACCAGGAACAGTTCGCCCAGTTCCAGAAGGCCCAGGACCAGCTTTCCTCGGCGCTGTCTCGCCTGCTGGTGGTGGTGGAGCGCTACCCGGAGCTGCGCGCCACCGAGGCGTTCCGCGACCTGCAGGCGCAGCTCGAGGGCACGGAAAACCGCATCGCGGTGGAGCGCAAGCGCTTCAACGAGGCGGCTCAAGCTTACAACACCTACCGCAGGCGCTTCCCGCAGGTGCTCATCGCGAACTTCCTGGGGTTTCCCGAACGGCCGTACTTCCAAGCCGCCCCTGGCGCTGAAAAGCCGCCGCAGGTGAAGTTCTGATGGTGGAAAAACCCACGCTTCCGCCCCAGGTGGACCTGCTGGTCCGGGGGGGCACGGTGCTCACCATGGAGGGCACACCGCCGATCCGCGACGGGGTGGTGGCGGTGCACCAAGGGCGCATCGTGGCGGTGGGGGGAGCCACGGAAATATCTGCCAACGCTTCCCAGGTGTTGGATGCCCAGGGCGGCCTGATCCTCCCGGGGTTCGTGAACACCCACACGCACCTCGCCATGGTGCTGTTGCGAGGGCTGGCCGACGACCTCCCCCTCAAGGTCTGGCTTGAGGAGCACATTTGGCCCGCGGAAAAGGCGGTGATGGACCGGGAAACCGTGCGGTTGGGCACGCTCTGGGCGGCGGTGGAGAGCCTCAAGGCCGGGGTCACCTGCGTGTGCGACATGTACTTTCACGCCCCCACCGTGGCCGAAACGTTGGTGCAAGCGGGGCTGCGGGGGGTGGTGCCGGAGTCCATCATCGATTTCCCCACCCCCTCCTGCCCTTCCCCGGAAGTGGCGTTCGAACGGCAGCGGGAGCTTTGCGAGCGCTTCCGCCAGCACCCGCTGATCACCCCAGCGGTGGCAGCCCACGCGCCGTACTCGGTGAACGCCGGCAACCTCGCCAAGGCGGCGGACCTGGCCGAGGAGTTCGACGTGCCGCTGTTGATCCACGTGGCGGAAACCCGCTGGGAGATGGAAACGTTCCGCAAGGAAAAGGGCACGACCCCGGTGCGTTACCTGGCGGACCTGGGCGTGCTTTCCTCCCGCACCGTGGCAGCCCACTGCGTCCACGTCACCGAGGAAGACATCGAGCTTCTGGCGGAGCTCGCGGTAGGGGTGGCCTCCAACCCGGTTTCCAACCTCAAGCTGGGTTCGGGGGTGGCGCCGTTGCCGCAGATGCTGGAACGGGGGGTCAAGGTGGGGTTCGGGACCGACGGCGCCGCCTCCAACAACACCTTGGACCTGCTCCGGGACGTGCAGCTGGCAGCGCTCTTGTACAAGGGTCTTACCCAGGACCCCACCTGCATGCCTGCCCCGGTGGTTGCGCGGCTTTTGACCCGGGGCGGTGCCGAGGTGCTGGGGCTCGGGGCGGAGATCGGCACGCTCGCGGTGGGCAAGCGCGCTGACATCGTGTGCCTCGACTGCCGGGAGCCGCATACGGTGCCGCTCTACGACCCCGAGAGCCACCTGGTTTACGCAGCCCGGAGCAGCGATGTGCGGCACGTGGTGGTGGACGGGCGGGTGGTGGTGGAGGAGCGCCGGGTGCTCACGGTGGACGAAGCGGCGCTGCGCCAGGAGGTGCAGCAGCTCGCCCAGCGGATCCGCCGCACCGTAGGCGGCTAGCTTTACCCGCGGAACCGGGAGGTGTCCACCTTCACCTTGATAGGCCCGGTTCGGCCGCTCCCTTGGGGCTTGGGCGGTTGTGGGGCGAGGCTTTCCGGGAGCACATCGCCCTGGTCCAGCTCCAACCCGGTGGCGGAGGGGGTGCTCTGCTGCAAGAACCGCTCCAGGCGCTGCCACTCCTCGTCGCTCATGCTGGCGAACTCCAGCCCCGCCCGGTAGAGCAACACCTTCTGCCCCTGCTCGTCCACCCCGAACGCTGCCGCCCGGCAACGTCGCACGGTGGCAGGCCACCGCAGCTCTTCCCCGTCCAGGGCAAGCTTCACGTCGCACTGCACCCCGATGCGCAGCAAGCTGGAAAGCTCCAGTTGTACCCCCGTGCGGGAGATGTCCACCACCCGGGCAGGCAGAAACGCCTTCACCTTGGCCGCGATATCCCGCGGGGGAGTGATCCTCTGGGCCGACCTTCGCTCCGCCATGGCCACCTCCCGGAAAGTTGTCCTTTCCTGCAACATTCAACGTAAGCGCTGCCGGAGAAAATTGCAACCCCCGGGGCGGGAATAACCGAGGGTCCCGGAGGGTTCCCGAAGACAGCGAGGCGGCACGGACCGCCCAAAAGAAGGAGGTAACGACATGAGCGTTCATCAACTCCCCCCACTGCCGTACGCCTACGATGCCTTGGAGCCGTACATTGACGCGCGCACCATGGAGATCCACCATACCAAGCATCACCAAGCGTACGTGGACAACCTCAACAAGGCCATCGCCGGTTCCCCGGTGGCCGACTGGAGCATCGAGCAGCTCATCGGCAAGCTGGCGGAGGTCCCCGAGGGGATCCGCACCACGGTGCGCAACCACGGCGGCGGCCACCTCAATCACTCGTTGTTCTGGAAGATGATGGCCCCGAACGCTGGCGGCGCCCCCACCGGGGAGGTGGCCCAGGCCATCGCCAACGCCTTTGGCAGCTTCGAGTCGTTCAAGGAGAAGTTCACCGCCGCGGCCATGGGGCGCTTTGGCTCCGGTTGGGCTTGGCTGGTGGTGAAGCCTTCGGGAGAGCTGGAGGTCACCTCGACCCCCAACCAGGACAATCCCCTCACCGACGGGGCCAAGCCCATCCTCGGGGTGGATGTCTGGGAGCACGCGTACTACCTCAAGTACCAGAACCGCCGCAACGAGTACGTGCAGGCCTGGTGGAACGTGGTGAACTGGGCCTACGTGAACGAGCTGCTGCACAAGGCTCGAAGCTAGCTCCCACGAAAAAGCACGGCAAGAGGGCACGCGCCAGCGTGCCCTTTTTCTTTCGCTTGGGCGGGGTTTCCCCACATCGCTCACGCTTTCACCCAGTGCTCCACAGGGCGGAGGAGGAACTCCTCCACCGGGATGCCATCCGCCCCCACCGAAAGCGTGCGCGTTGGGCGGAAAGCCTGGGCGAAGGCGGCCATGCCCGGCAGCGTATCCCGGCGGCGCCCGCTTTTCACCTCCACCGCCACGAGGCAGCTACCGGCTCGTGCTACGAAGTCCACCTCGCGGTTGCGCTCGCGCCAGTAGAAAAGCTCGCAGACCCCAGCTGCCGCGGCGTTGGCCAGGTGCGCCCCCACAGCTGCTTCCACCAACCGCCCCCAGAGCTCGCGATCCCCCTTTGCCTCCTCCAGCGCCACCCCCAGCTGGGCGGTGAGCAGCGCGGTGTTGGCCACCTGCAACTTGGGGCTGGAAGCGCGGCTTCGCACCGTTTGACCTGCGTACTTTTGCAACCCGAAAAGCATACCTGCGGCGGCGAGAAGCTCGAGGTAATGGGCCAGGGTGGTGGTGTTGCCTGCATCCTGGAGCTGGCCAAGCATCTTGTTGAACGACAGGATCTGCCCCGAGTAACGGCAGCCCAGCTCGAAAAGTCGGCGCAGGAGCGCCGGCTTGTCCACCCGGGCTAAAAGCAGCACGTCCCTGGCGATGGTGGTCTCGATGAGCGAATCGCGGATGTACCGCGCCCACCGCCCGGGGTCGTGAATCAGCGCAGCGGCCCCGGGGTAGCCCCCGTAGAACACGAACTCCTCGAAGGTTACGCCGAACGCCTGGCGCATTTCGGCAAAAGACCAGTGGGGGAGGTAAATGATCTCGAAACGCCCTGCCAGGCTTTCGGAAAGGCCCCGCTGGATCAACAGCGGTGCCGAACCCAAAAGCACCACCTTGATGGCTCTGCCCGAGAGGGTGTCCTCGTCCCACAGGCGCTTGACCGATTCCGCCCACCCCTGGGCCTTTTGCACCTCGTCGAGCACCAACACAGCACCGCTCTGCGTGCTCGCCAAGCGCGCCCGCTCCCACTGCTCGGCCACCCAGTACGGCCCGCGGAGGGTCGGCTCGTCAGCGCTGGCGTACACCGCGGGAAGCGGCAAGTCCTCCAGCACCTGCTGGATGAGCGTGGTTTTCCCAACCTGCCTGGGTCCGGCCACCACTTGGATGAAACGCCGGGGTTCCGCCAGGCGCCGAGCCAGCAGCGAGGCTTGAGGGCGGCGGAAGCGGGGCGACGATTTACTCAGCATTCTGAGTATTTTTACTCAGAAGCCTGAGCAAAAGCAACGAGGCGGCCAGGCGCCCCGAACCCCGCGCTGTCGCTACCCGGTGAGGCCCTAGGCCTTCAGCTTGCGGATCGCCTCGGTGAGCGCCGGCACCACCTGGAACAGGTCCCCCACCACGCCGTAGTCCGCCACCTTGAAGATTGGCGCCTCGGGATCCTTGTTGATGGCCACGATGACCTTGGAGGAGGACATGCCCGCCAGGTGTTGGATGGCCCCGGAAATCCCGCAGGCGATGTACAGCGTGGGGGAAACCACCTTGCCGGTCTGCCCCACCTGATGGGCGTGGTCGATCCACCCCGCATCCACCGCTGCCCGGGAAGCACCCACCGCCGCCCCCAGAACCTGGGCGAGCTCGCGGATCAGCGCGAAGTTCTCCGGGCCCCGCAAACCGCGGCCGCCGGAAACGATAATGTCCGCCTCCGCCACGTCCAGCTCCCCCGCCTGGGTGGAGACCACTTCCTTTACCTTGGCGCGGATCGAAAGCGGGAGCGGGCCCAGGGCGATCACCTCGGCTTTCGTGGGCCGCTTTTCCGCAGCGAAAACGTTGGGGCGCAGCGTGACCACCACCGGCCGGACCTTGCCCCCGTCCACCGTGGCCAAGGCTTTCCCGGAGTACACCGGCCGGGTGGCCACCAAGTTTTCCCCTTCCCAGCGCAGCGCGGTCACATCCGGCAAACACCCCACCGAAAGCCGCGCAGCCAGGCGCCCGGAAAGATCCCGGCCCAAGGCGGTGGCCCCCAGGAAAACCGCCTCCGGAGCGGCCTTTTGGCAAACCGCAGCCAGAGCCTGGGCGTAGCCCTCCGGCGAATAGGTGGCGAGCTCCGGCTGATCCACCACGAACACCTGCTGCGCCCCCCGCTCCCCCAACGCTTGGGCCTGGGAAGCTACACCGTGGCCGAAAAGTGCCGCTGCCACCGGCAGCGACCGCTCGGCGGCGAGCTTGGCCGCGCAGGCCAGCGCTTCCAGGGAAGCCTTGCGGATGCTGCCGTCCCGCACCTCGATGAAAACCAGGATGCCTGCCATGGTTGCCTCCTCAGATGACCTTGGCTTCTTCCCGCAAAAGCCGCGCCAGCTCCGCCGCGGCCCCCTGGGGGTCCTGCTCGCCGTTGAGGATCTTCCCCGCCGCTTTCGCTGGCGGCAGCGAGAGCGCGAGCCAGCGGCAGGTGGCCCCTGCCAGAGCTGCCTCGTCCAGCCCCAGATCGGCCACCGCCACGGTTTCCACCGGCATCTTCTTCGCCGCCATGATCCCCTTGAGGGTGGGGTAGCGGGGTTCGTTGAGCCCTTTTTGCGTGGTGATCAAGCAGGGCATGGGGACCTCCACCACCTCCTGGCCCCCTTCGATCTCCCGCCAGGCGGTGAGCGACCCGTCCCCGTACTGGATCTTGGTCACCGAAGCCACGTGGGGGATGTCCAAAAGCTCCGCCACCATGGCTCCCACCAACCCCTGGTCCGAGCCCACCCCTTTCACCCCCGCGAAGAGCAGATCGAACGGCCCTGCCCTCTTCACCGCCGCCGCGAGGATCTGGGCGATGGCGAAGGCATCGCCGAAGGCGGCGCCGGTTCCCCGCACGTGGACGCCCCGGTCACCCCCCCGGGCGAAGCACTCCCGCAACACCTGCTGGTCCCTTTCGGGGCCGTAGGTAATGTAGGTCACCTCCGCCCCCTTGCTCTCCTTGAGCTTGATGGCCTCCTCCACGGCGAACTCGTCGTAGGGGGAGATGATCCACTTGATCCCGGTTTCGTCTATGCCTTTCCCCGAAGGGCCCACCTTGATGGTGGAGGCCGTATCCGGCACGTAGCTAACCAGCACCGCGACCCTCATGTCCCCTCCCTGGCGGGCGCCGCTGCGCCCTTGTGAATTCTAGTGCGAGCTCGCCCCGAACACAAGCGCGCGGGAAGCAGCGCTCAGCTTTCCAGCTTGCCCAGGACGATGCAGGCGTTAGTGCCGCCGAAACCGAAGGAGTTGGAAAGCGCCACCCGCACCGGCTGCTTGCGGGCGCGGTGGGGAACGTAGTCCAGATCGCACCCCTCGTCCGGGTTGTCCAGGTTGAGGGTGGGCGGCAACGTGTCCCGAGCCACCGCCAGCGCGGTGATGCCGGTCTCCAGCCCCCCTGCTGCCCCCAGGAGGTGTCCCGTGGCTGACTTGGTGGAGGAAACCGCGAGCTTGTAGGCGTGCTCTCCGAACACCCGCTTGATGGCCACGGTCTCGATGCGATCCCCGTGGGGGGTGGAGGTGCCGTGGGCGTTGATGTAGTCCACCTGCTCGGGGGCGATCCCCGCGTCCTTGAGCGCCAACGCCATGACCCGAGCGGCCCCGTCCCCGTCCTCGCAGGGAGCCGTGATGTGGTACGCGTCGCCGGTCATGCCGATGCCTAGCACCTCGCAAAGGATGGGCGCCCCCCGGCGGGTGGCGAACTCCAGCTCCTCCAGCACCAGCACCCCCGCCCCCTCCCCCATGACGAACCCGTCCCGGTCCCGGTCCCAGGGGCGGGAAGCCTTTTCGGGCTCCTCGTTGCGGGTGGAAAGCGCCCGCATGGAGGCGAACCCCGCCACCGCCAGCGGGTCGATCACCGCTTCTGCCCCCCCAGCGATGGCCGCGTCAGCATAGCCGTGGCGGATGTAGAGGTAGGCGTCGGTGATGGCGTGGGCCGAGGTGGAGCAGGCGGTGCAGGTGGCCATGTTGGGACCTTTGGCCCCCAAGCGGATGGACACCAACCCCGAGCACATGTTGATGATGGCGCCGGGGATGAAGAACGGTGACACGCGCCGTGGCCCCTTTTCCTGCAGGGTGCGGTGGTTTTCCTCGATGAGTGGCAACCCGCCGATCCCCGAGCCCAGCACCACCGCTACCCTCTCGGCGATTTCCGGGGTGATGGCGAGACCGGCATTTTCCACCGCCATGAGGCTCGCGGCCAAGGCGTACTGCACGAAGAGGTCGAACTTCCTGGCCTCTTTGGCGTCCATCCACTGCTGGGGGTCGAACCCCTTCGCCTCCCCGGCAATGCGGACAGGGAAGGAAGAGGCGTCGAAGCGGGTGATGGGGCCCACCCCGGACTTGCCAGCGATGAGCGCTTCCCAAGTAGCCTCGGTCCCCACCCCCAGCGGGGAAATCAGCCCCACCCCGGTGACCACGACCCGGCGGGGCATCAGGACTCCTTGACGTGCTCCTTGAGGTAGGCGATGGCGTCGCCCACGGTGCGGATCTTCTCCGCCGCGTCGTCGGGGATTTCCACCCCGAACTCCTCTTCGAAGGCCATGATGAGCTCGACGGTATCCAAGGAATCGGCGCCCAGATCGTCCGTAAAGGTCGCTTCCGGCTTGACCTTCTCGGGATCCACGCCCAGCTGCTGCACGATGATGTCCTTGACCTTTTGCTCGATGTTCATGTCTGTCCTCTCCCTCAGAAAGCGTCGTTCACAAGCCGGGGGTGTTTTACCACACCGCGAGGAGCGAGCGCAACTCCCCCGCCTCCTCCGACCCCATGTCCACCCCTGGTGACACACCGTCCCTCCCCCGCACCAGGGCGACCCTCCTCCCCGCCCGCCAGGCCGGGGAGGAAAGCAAGCAGCTGCCCCGCTTCCGCACCTTTGCACGCCCGGGGAAAGCTTGGCACGGAGCTTGCAGAAGAAAAAGGTGCGGTCAGGGGCAACGGCCACGACCTCACCGCACGCATCCAACCTCCTCCTTCTTTCCTGGCGGGTCCAACCCGCCAGCTTTTTTTTATGGGCTGCTCCGCCCCTTGCCGAACGCAAAGCGAGGCTCCTTTCCCGAGGCGAGCCGGCGGATGTTCTGCCGATGGGTCCAAAACACGAAAACCGCCAAGACCACCGCTAAAGGCTTGATCCCCCAGCCCACCCGGGGCAGGAGGAACGCCGCTGCCGCCAACGTCGCTGCCGCTGCCAGCGAGGCCAAGGAAACGATGCGGGTAGCCAGCACCAAGGAAAGCCAAACCACCGCCGCTACCCCCACCAGCGCCGGGGTCAGCACCAGCAAGGCGCCCCCCGCCGTAGCCACCCCCTTGCCACCGGCAAAACCAGCGAACACCGGGAACGTGTGGCCCAGCACCGCCGCTGCGGCGCAGGCCAAGGGGAACCAGGGTGGCGCCGGGAGGTGAAAGAGGGACGGCAGGGCCGCCGCCAGGGCCCCCTTCCCCACGTCCACCAACACCACCGGGAGCGCGGCTTTCCAGCCCAAGGTTCGGGCCACGTTGGTGGCACCGGCGTTCCCCGAGCCCAAAGTGCGCACGTCCACCCCGAAGAAAACCTTGCTCACCAGCACAGCGGTGGGGATGGACCCCAAAAGGTACGCGGCAACGAGCAAGAGGAAGGTCATTCCTCTTCGTCCTCGAAATCCTCGTCCTCGTCCCAGTCCTCCTCTTCGTCCTCCCAGTCCTCCTCCTCGTCCTCTTCCTCCTCCAGCGCCTCGAACTCCTCGGGAAGGGCGAAGGCGTCCGGATCGGAGTTGCCGCACACCTCGCAGGTGGCCCGCCGGATTTCCCCGTCCCGCCAGGTGAAGTCCTCCACCTCCGACTCGCACTCCAGGCAAATGATGTAATCGGGTCGCGCCATGGTTCCCTCCAGCCCCGGTGCACCCGGGTTTGCCGCAAATTTACCTGTGGCTGCCCCCCGCTGCAAGCGGTGAGAGCCTGCGCACCGCGATTCCCACGCTCCCCGGACCGGTGTGCGCTGCCAGGACCGGGGAGAGGTTCACGATGGGGATGTCCTCCACGGAAAAGGCCCGGGCCAACGCCTCGGCTACGTACTCCGCGGCGCCGATGGCGTTGGCGTGGGCCACCATCAGCCGCACCGGGGCTTCCCCCGCGAACGCCTTGGCTTTCTTCACCAGCCCCCGCAGGCAAGCGCCAAAGCCCAGGGTGATGCCGGCCTTGGCTGCCTTGCCAGCCTCGTCCAGCGTGAGGATCGGCCGCAAGCGGAAAAGCGTGGTAAGCCGCGCAAGCCCGGGAGAAACGCGCCCGGACTTGGCGGCGGTGGCCAGGGAAGGGATCGCCGCGAAAAGCGCGGTTTGCGCGCTGGCCTCCCGGGCTGCCTCCGCCACCTCCTCGAGGCCCGCGCCGCTTTTCGCCTTCTCCACCACCGCTTCCATCACCAAACCCAGGGTCACCGAAAGCCCCTTGCTGTCCACCACGCGGATGCGCTGGGGATCCACTTCCTTAGCGGCGGCCAGGGCCGCTTGGTACGTGCCGGAAAGCCCCGAGGAAAGCGTGACGCACACCACCCCCTCGTGCCGCTCCAGGAGCTGGCGGAACACCCGGCGGTAATCCCCCACCGCCGGCTGCGACGTCCGCGGCGGGATGGGGCTTTCCGCCAAGCGCTGGTAGAACTGGGCGGGGGTGATTTCCACGCCATCGGCGAAGCTTTCCTCGCCGAAAAGGATGTGCAGCGGGACCCGCACCACGTGGAGGCTCGCGAAGGTGGACTCGGGCAAGTCGCAGGAGGAATCGGTCACCAGCCCCACCCGGTAAGGGGAGCGGTTGGTGGCCTGCTGGAGGATCATGTCCTCGATCTTCGTGCGCTCCACCTTGCCCACCGTGGCCAAAAGCCCGAAAAGCCGCTGCGGTTCGTTGGTGTGCAGGTGGATGCGCACCCGGGACCCACCCCCCGCCACCACCAGGGAGTCCCCCAGGGGCTGCACCAGCGCGGTGATGGCTTTCCTGTCCAGCTGCTGCCCCACCACCAGCGCTTCGGAGCAGAAGCGGTAGGTGGTGTCCATCTCCGCGTGGGCTGCGGCGAACGGCGTGGTGGCCGCCAGGGAAAGCCCCACCTGGCGGATGTCCGCGGCGCGACGGTCACGGGAAAACGCCACCACTCCCTCGAGAAAGCACACGAACCCTTGGGCCCCGGCATCCACCACCTTGTTCTTGCGCAGCACCTCGAGCTGCTCGGTGGTGCGGGCCAGCGCTTGTCGGGCGCGCACGAGGGAACGGGAAAGCAGCTCGCCGAAGTCCTTCACCCCTTCCCGGGCGGCGTCGTCCACCTCCTCCGCCCAGGCTTTCAGCACCGAGAGGATCGTGCCCTCCACCGGCTTGGCCATGGCCTGCTGCGCTGCTTCCACCGCCCGCCGCACGGCGCTGGCGAACTCCGCCACGTTGGCCTTCACCTGATGCCCCATGCTCTCGGCCAGGCCGTGGAAGAACTGCGCCATGATCGCCCCGGAGTTGCCCCTGGCCCCTTCCAAGGCCGCATCCGCCACCCTGCGCACCGCCGCCCCCACGGGCAGCGGCGGGGGGCTGCCTACCTTTACCGCCGCTACCCGCAAGGTGGAAGCGAGGTTGGTCCCGGTATCGGCGTCGGGCACCGGGAACACGTTGATGCGGTTGATGGCCTCCTGCTGGCGCACCACCGCCAAAGCCCCTGCCCGCACGGCGCGAACGAAACGTGGGCCGGTGAGCGCTTGCACCATGCTTGCACCCCCTGGGGATTATAGTGCCGGCTACTCCTCGTCCTCTTCTTCTTCCGCCCCAGCCCCCGAGAGCTCCTCGTACTCCTCCTCGGTTGCGAAAGCCGCAGGGTCGTCGTTGCCGCACTGGGGGCAGATGGCTTCCACCACTTTGCCCCCCGCCCACTCGAAGGTGTAGACGGGTGTCTCGCACTCCAAGCAAATCACGTACTCGGGTATCGCCATGGGCTGATTCTACCTCGCCAGAAAAAAGCGGTGCGAGCTTGCAAGCAAGGCGCTGGGTTCCTAAGATGGCCCCCATGGAGGCCCTGGTAGGTTTGCTGCGCCGCTTGCCGGGTCGCTTCTACGACCTCACCTGGCGGCGGGTGCGGCTTTTGGGAGCGGCGGCGCTTTTGGCCCGGGACACCCTGGTGCGCATGGTGACCCCGCCTTTCGACCTCAAGGAGCTGGTGCGCCAGCTGGAGCTTCTGGCGGTGCAGTCCACCACGCTCACCGCGGTGATCGCGCTTTTCACCGGCATGGTGCTGGCGCTCCAGTCCACCTTCGCCCTGGAGGAGTTCGGCGCCAAGCTCTACATGGGGGAGGTGGTGGCGATCTCGCTGGTGCGGGAGCTGGGGCCGGTGCTCACCGCGCTCATGGTGGGGGGGAGGGTGGGGGCCGGGATCACCGCCGAGCTGGGGAGCATGACCGTCACCGAGCAAGTAGATGCCATGCGGTCGTTGGGCGCCGACCCGATCCGCAAGCTGGTGGTGCCCCGCATGGGGGCGCTGCTCATCGGCTTGCCGCTGCTCACGGTGCTGGCGGATGCGGTGGGGGTTTTCGGCGGGATGCTCATCTCCCTCTGGGAGGTGGGGTTGGGACCTGCGTTTTACTTCCGGCATGCGCTGCGCCTTTTGGATTACGGGGATTTCTTTTCGGGCTTCGGCAAGAGCTTCTTTTTCGCTTTCGATATCGGTCTTGTGGCTTGCCTCAACGGGTTTCGCGCTGAAGGGGGCGCCGACGGCGTGGGGAGGGTGACCACCGAAACCGTGGTGGCGGTGGCGATCTCGGTGTTGGCGCTGGATTTCTTCCTCACCAAGCTGTTCCTGGCCCTATGAGCGCCGCTTCCCCCACCATCGCCATCCGTGTCCGCAACCTCAGCAAGGCCTTCGGCGGCAAGAAGGTGCTCTCGGGCATCAACTTGGAGCTTCCCTGTGGTGAGCTGCTGGTGATCCTCGGCGCTTCGGGGAGCGGCAAGAGCGTTTTCTTGAAGCACCTCAACGGGCTGCTGCAGCCGGACCAAGGGGAAGTGGAGGTTCTGGGGGAGCGGGTTTCCGGCCGGCGGGAGGAGGAGCTCATCCCCCTGCGGCGCAAGGTTTCGTACATCTTCCAGCAGGGGGCGCTGTTCGACTCCCTCACCGTGGGGGAAAACGTGGCGTTTCCCTTGCTAGAGCACACCGACGCCTCCCCCGAGGTGATCCGCGAGAAGGTGGCCACGCTGCTTGCCCGGGTGGGGCTCGCGGGCACCGAGGAGCTGATGCCCGCGGAGCTTTCCGGGGGCATGCGCAAGCGGGTGGCCCTGGCCAGAGGGCTCGCCCTCTCCCCCCAGGTGATCCTCTACGACGAGCCCACCGCGGGGCTGGACCCGCTCACCGGCGAGGCCATCACCGAGCTGATCCGCGAGGTGGCCCAGGAAACCTGCGCCACCTCGGTGGTGGTGACCCACGATTTGCTGGTGGCGAGAAGCCTCGGTGGGCTTCTGGCTTACCTTTCCGGTGGGTCTTTCCGCTTTGTGGGCACGTTCCAGGAAGCTACCAGGCAAGGGGGCGAACTGGCCCGCTTCTTGCGGGCGGGAGGTGTGGATGTTGGAGCGGGATCCCCAACGGCGCCTTAAGGTGGGCTTGTTCACCGCAGGGCTTCTCGCCCTGCTGGGCCTGACGATCCTCGTCATCGGCAAAAAGCAGGGCATGTTCACCCGCCACGCGAGCTACCGGGCCGAGTTCCAGGATGTGGCAGGGCTCGTGCCCGGGGCGCAGGTTTGGCTCAACGGGGTGGTGGTGGGGGTGGTGGAGGACGTGGACCTGCCGGAAGACCCCGCGTTGCGGCGCATCACCGTTACCTTCAAGATCCGCCGGGAGCTCGCGGCCCGGGTGCGCGCCGACTCCCGGGTGAGGATCCGCACCCTGGGCCTTCTGGGGGACCGCTACCTGGAGCTTTCCTCCGGGACTCCGCTGCAGCCGCTTTTGCCGGAGGGCAGCCTGGTGCCCAGCGTGGAGCCCACGGACATTGCCGAGGCCCTGAGCCAGGGCGGGGAGGCCATAGGGAACGTGGTGGCGATCACTGGCTCGCTCCGACGCATCCTAGAAAAGATGGAGCGGGGGGAGGGGGTACTGGGGGCGTTGGTGAACGAGCCGTTCGATGGCAAGAGCTTCGGACGCGAGCTCAACCAGGTGCTCGGCCGGCTCGGGGAAATCCTCGCCAGCATCCAGCAGGGGCGAGGGTTCTTGGGCAAGGTGGTCACCGATCCCCAGGGCGAGCAGCTCTTTGCCGAGCTCCAGCAAACCACTGCCGCCGCCTCCCGCCTGGTGGCGCGCTTGGAGCAGGACCTGGGACGGGAGGACACCGCTTTGGGCTACCTCTTGAAAAGACCGGAAGGCAGGGAGCGGCTCGCCAGGGCTTTGGACAGCGTGGCCAGGGCTTCCGAGGCTTTGGCTGCGGCGTCCCAGGAGCTGGCTTCCGGCCAGGGGACGCTGCCGCGGCTTCTCGCCGACAAGGGTTTCGCGGACACGTTCCTCGCGGACCTGGCGCAGCTCACCCACTCCCTGGCCGGGGTGGCGAAAAAGCTGGACGCGGGCCAGGGGAGCGCCGGCAAGTTCCTCAACGACCCCAAGCTTTACGACGACCTGGAAAACGTGGTGCGCGGCGTGCAACAATCCTCACTTTTGCGCTGGTTCGTGCGCAACCGGCGACAGGCGGGGGAAAAGGCGGCGGTGCCCACCCCCGGGGGAGGCTAGATGCGAACGGTTCTGGTCACTGGCGGTGCCGGGTTCATCGGCTCCCACGTCATCGGCGCCCTGCTGGAGCGGGGGCTCGAGGTGGTTTGCCTGGATGATTTCAACGACTACTACGACCCCGCCTTCAAGCGGCAGAACATCGCCCCGTACACCCAGCGGGCAGGGTTCCACCTGGTGGAGGGGGATATCCGCGACCGGGAGCTGGTGTTCGCCACGTACCGGCGCTTTGGCATTTCCGCCACGATCCACCTGGCTGCCCGGGCGGGGGTGAGGCCTTCCATCGCCAACCCGCGGCTTTACGAGGAGGTGAACGGCGTGGGCACCGTGAACCTCTTGGAAGCCGCGCACCGCTTCGGCGCCTACACCTTCGTTTTCGGCTCCACCTCCTCGGTGTACGGCATCAACTCGAAGGTCCCCTTCGCCGAAGACGACCCCATTACCTGCCCCATCTCCCCCTACGCCGCCTCCAAGCGCGGCGCCGAGCTCATGTGCTACACGTTCCACCACCTCTACGGCCTGAAGGTCACGGTGCTGCGGTTTTTCACCGTGTACGGACCCCGGCAGCGGCCGGACATGGCCATCTACAAGTTCACCGAGCTCCTCGCCAAGGGCAAGCCGGTGCCCCGCTTTGGGGACGGCAGCATGGCCCGGGACTACACCTACATTGACGACATCGTGCGGGGGGTGCTGGCAGCCTTCGATCACGAGGCCGAGTTCGAGATCGTCAACCTGGGCGGCTCCCGCACCACCACCCTGCAGCGGCTCATCGAGCTCATCGCCGGCGAGCTGGGGGTGCCCCCCCTGGTGGAGGAGCTGCCGCTGCAACCCGGGGACGTGCCCATTACCTACGCCGATGTTTCCAAAGCCAGAAGGCTTTTCGGGTGGGAGCCGGAGGTGCCCATCGAGGAGGGGATCCGACGCTTCGTGGCCTGGTACCGGGAAAACCGGCTCAAGTGATGGCAGCCCCGGGAAATCGCGTACGTAAAGCGCTGCTTGCGCTGCTCATCTGCGCCTTGGGCTTTGCTTTCGTGACCTGGCCCAGGCTTCCCGGAGCGCAGGACACTTACATCCACGTGCTTTGGACCCAGCAGGTGATGGCGTGTTTCGCCCATGGGCAGCTTCCCTTCTGGCTTCCCGACATGAACGCGGGGTTCGGCTCCCCGGGGATCCGCCTCTACAGCCCCGGCGGTCCAGTGGTGGCGGGACTTTTCGGGCTGCTCTTGGGCGACGCAGGGCGCGGCATGCGGCTTGCGGTGTTCCTGGCGGTGCTGGTCCTCTGCCTGCTCGCCCGCCGGCTGTTTCCCTCCGCCCACCCGGCCGCGGTGCTGCTCTGGCTCGCCAACCCCATGCTGGCGTTTTCCTTCCTCCACCGGGGGGCGTTTTCCGAGCTTTACTCGCTGCCGCTGGCGTTCTGGCTCCTGGAGCGCCACCTCCGGGGGGACCACGCGCCAGGCCGGGAGGCCGTTGCCTGGGCTGGCCTTTGGTTGGTCCACGCCCCCACCTTCGTGATGGTCACGGGGCTTGCGGCGCTGGCGGCGCTGGCGCGGCGCAACGGGGCCAGCTCGCTGGGGCGGTGGGCGCTGGGGTGGCTTTGGGGTGCGAGCCTTGTGGCTTGGCACTGGCTTCCCCTGGCCAGGGAGCAACGCTGGGTCACCATGAAAGCAGGGCTCACCGAGGGGGTGCTGGATTTTCACCTGCACTTCCTGGGGGGAAACCCCCTGGCGTCCCCCACCACGGTGCAGCTTTCGTTGCTCGCCCTGGCTTGGCTGGTGCTCCTGCTCCTCGCGGGGCGACTCCAGCAGGGGCGCTCGCTTTTGGTGCTTTGCTGCATCGCCCTCGCCACCCCCTTGGCCCTTCCCCTCTGGGAGCTGCTTGCGCCGTTGCAGCTGCTGCAGTTTCCCTCCCGCTTTCTCCTGTCAGCTTCCCTGGTGCTGCCGGGGCTTTTCGCCACCGGGAAAATCCGCGGGAAAGAGCTCCTGGCCCTGGTGCTTTTCCCCCTGCCCTTGCTCTGGGTTCCCGCCTTCCCCCTGGTGCGGGACCCGCGCCTTGGGGCCCAGGAAAGCTGGCAGAGCCTGGGGGCGAAAATGCACGCCTCGATCACCGTGGCTGGGCTCGGCGCCAACCCGTTCCTGGTGGAGGCAGCGCAAATCAGACCTGCCTCTTTCCAGCTCTTGGCGGAAAACATCGTCGCCTTCGGCGCTGCCCGGGTGCTGTACCCCGGGGATGTGGAGGTCACCAGCTGGAGCCCGCTGGTGCGCGTGGTGCAGCTCCAAGGACCGGGAGGTCTGGCACGCTTTCGCCTGCTGGCCTACCCGCTCTGGGAAGCGCTTTTGGACGGACGGCCCGTGCTCGCCCGGGAGCATGAGGGGGTGATCGCGGTGTGGGTGCCCCCGGGGCGCCACCAGGTCACGCTCCGCTGGGCAGGCAACCCTGCCAGCCGTTGGGGAGCCCTGGCCGCCCTCCTGCCGCTCGCGCTTTTGTTGCGCCGCAGCTTGCGCTCCTAGCGCGGCCCCGAGACCACCCACAAGACCCGGGCGCTTGCTCCCACCGCATCGCCACTTGCGTGCACGGCGAGGCCAACGGCGGCTACCCAGCTCAGAGCCCTGCCGGAGCGATCCACAGAGACCCGGCCACCACCTGGCCCGCGGGGGACGCCCCTGCCTGGGCGGCGAGCGAGCGGGCGTGCTCGGCCTCCGCCAGCCCCGGGGTGAGCAGGAACGCCACAGGCAACCCCCGCTGCCGTACCTGGCGGATGCGCTCCGCCAGCTCGGCGAGCTCCGCCGGGCTGGGCTTTTCCTTGCCCGGCAGGTACCAGCCGGGGTGACGCTCCGCTGCTCGGGGCAGGTGCACCACCTCCCACCCCGGAGGCAGGTTGGCCCGCAGCTCCAGCCACCACCACCCGGTGGTCACCACCACCCCTTGCTGGCCCTCCCGGAGCAGCCTTGCGGCCAGCTGGACCTCCGGCCGCGGGCCCGCGGCGCGCCAGGCGGCCACGATCCACAGGCTCCCCGCCACCCCGAACGCCGCCAGCAGCAGGAGGAGCAGCTTGCGCCACCCCTCCGTCCCTCGCCCCAGCAACCCCAGGAAAGCCCCCAGGAACACCGCCTCGCCTCTGCCCGGGAAAAATAGCGGTACCCCCAGGGCTGCCCCCCCCACGAGGGTGGCCACGGGAACCACCACCAGCCACCATACCCAGCTGGCCTGCCAAGGCGTGGCTGCCAGCGTGGCTGCCGCCGCCAGCCCCTGGGCCCAGACCGGGGGAACCGGGGCCTCCAAAGTAGCGCCCCACGGGGCCAAGGGGGGCAGCAGCCGCCAGGGACCGAACGCCACCAGGGAAAGCCTCCCGCGCCAGGCCTCCACCCAACCCATGGCCTCCGGGGGCTGGGAGGCCATCACCGGGATCCAAGGGGCGAACAACAGCAGGGCGGCAAGCGCCGCGGTAAGCCCGAAAAGCCGGGCCCGCCGCCAACAGGCCACCACCGTCGCCCCCACCAGCAGCAAGCCCAGGGCGTGGGTGTAAAGCCCCAAGGCCAGCGCCCCTGCCAGGGGAAGCCAGGACCCCTCGCCGGCGGCAAGCCGCGCAGCAGCCCAAAACCCCAGGGCCACTGCCAGGCTCAGCAGGCTGTAAGCCCGCCCCTCCGCCCCCCACATCACCGCCAGCGGGTGCACCGCCCAAAGCCACGCCGCCCATCGCCCCGCCTGGGGGGAAAAGGCGATGGCAGCGGCTTTCCCCAAGAACACCGTGGCTGCCACCCCGGCCAGCACGGAAACCCCCCGGGCCGCCGCCAACGGTGGCAGCCCCGCGAGGCTTCCCAGCTTGGCCAGCAGGTACGGCAGCGGCGGCCCCGAATCCCAGCGCAAGGCGGAAAGCAGCTTTCCCCAGGGAAGACCCGCTACCCAAGCGGTAAAGTACTCGTCGTGCCAAGGGCGCAGCGAAACCGCCCCCGCCAGGCGCAACGCCAACGCCACCAGCGCAGGTCCCAGCCACCAAGCATGCCCTTCGTTCACCGCGCCATTGTAAAGGCCCGGGAACACCGCAGGTACAATGCCCGGCGGGAGGTGGCTACGATGGGCGCTCGCAAGCTGTGCGCCGTCCTCGGTCTTGCCCTTTTCGCCACAGCCGCTTTGGCCAAGGAAAAGCTCACGCTGGAGGCGATCTTTGCCGGTGAGCCTCTGGAAGGCGTGCCCCCCCGGGTGACGTTCCTCCCCGACGGCAGCGGCTACGCGTGGCTGCAAACGCAAGGGGAAACCAAGGTGCTGGTGGCAGCCGACTGGAGCGGCAACCGCCGGGAGCTGGTCCGGGAGGCCGAGCTGCGCGTTCCCGGTGACGAGGGCGGCGAGCTATCCCTGACTGGGTTGCAGTTTTCCCCGGATGGCAAGAAGCTGCTGCTGGCAAGCCAAGGCGACCTGTTCCTGGTGGAGCTTGCCGGCAAGACCGTGCGGCGGCTCACCCGCACCCCCGAGGAGGAAGAGCTTCCCAGCTTTTCCCCGGACGGTCGGAAGCTCGCCTTCGTGCGCGGGGGGGATCTCTACCTCCTGGACCTGGATTCCGGCGACCAAACCCGCCTCACCCAGGGCGGCAGCGAGACGCACCTTTCCGGCAAGCTGGACTGGGTCTACACCGAAGAGCTCTACAACCGCGACAGCAAAGCCTACGCCTGGTCCCCCGATTCGCGGTTTTTGCTGTACCTCACCTTCGAGCTCCAAAACGTGCCTGCTTACCCGCTGGTGGATCTCGCCAGCACCCACCCCAGCGTCACCTGGCTGCGCTACCCCAAGGCCGGGGACCCCAACGCCACCGTGTGCCTGGAGGGGCAGAAGGTGGTGGAGCGGGAGGTTTCCACATGGCGGTTCCAGCTCTGCCCGAGCGGGCCCAGCTGGGAGTACGTGGCCCGCTTCGGCTGGCTTCCCGACGCCCAGGGGTTCTGGGCGCTTTTCCTGGACCGCTCCCAGCAAAAAAGCGAGCTCGTCACCTTCGGCTTGGACGGCAAGCCCAAGCAGGTGGTGCTGCGGGAGCAGGACGAGGCCTGGATCAACGTGGAGGACGATACCCTCTGGACCCGCTCCGGCTCGCTGCTCTTCGGCTCCGAGCGCTCCGGGTTCCGACACCTGTTTCGCCTGGATCCTCCTTTCACCACCCCGGTCCAGCTCACCGCGGGGAACTGGGAGGTCACCGAGCTGCTCGGCACCTCCGCCGACGAGCGGTTCGTGTACTTCGTGGCTACCGAAGCTTCGCCCCTGGAGCGACACCTCTATCGGGTGCCGCTTGCGGGAGGCAAGCTGGAGCGCCTCACCCGGGACCCCGGCACGCACACGCTGCGGGCAGCCCCCGGTTGCCGGGGGTTTTTCGACCTGTACTCCACCGTCAGCAAGCTCCCTGAGCCCCGGGTGCTACGCCCCGACGGCACGCTGCTGGCGGTGCTCGCCTACGACAAAGGCGCGAAGCTGGAAAACTACGCCCTGGGCCAGGTGGAGTTCCTCACGCTGCGGGGCCCCTCCGGGGACACGCTTTACGCCTCGCTCCTCAAGCCAGCGGATTTCGATCCCGGCAAGCGCTACCCGGTGGTGGTGTACGTCTACGGCGGACCCCACGCCCAGGTGGTGCGCGACGCCTGGGGCGGGCGCACCGCGCTGTTCCACCACTTCCTGGCCAGCGAGGGGTTTCTGGTGTTTTCCCTGGACAACCGGGGCTCCGCGGCCCGAGGGAGGGCGTTCGAGCGGGCGCTTTTGCGCCGTTTCGGGGAGCGGGAGCTCGAGGATCAGCTGGCCGGGGTGCAGTGGCTTTCTCAGCAGCCGTTCGTGGACAGCACGCGCATCGGCATCTGGGGCTGGTCCTACGGGGGTTTCTTGACGCTGTACGCGCTCACCCACAGCCAGGTCTTTGCCGCGGGGGCGGCGGTGGCGCCGGTAACCGACTGGCGGCTTTACGACACGATTTACACCGAGCGCTACCTGAAGCTGCCGGCGGAAAACCCCCAAGGGTACGAGGCCTCCTCGCCGATCGCCGCCGCGGCGAAGCTCTCGGGCGCCCTGCTGATCGCCCACGGCACCGGGGACGACAACGTGCACTGGCAAAACACCCTCAACTTCGTGGGGCAGCTCGTGAAGGCGCAAAAGCCTTACACGCTGCACCTTTACCCCAACAAGGACCACGGCATCCCCGGCAAGGACGAGCGCTTGCACCTGTTTTCCGCCATCGCCCGCCACTTCCGCACCTACCTCGTTCCGAAAAGCTCGGCCGGACGGTGAAGCGGGTACAATGTCCCGGGCCTTTGTGCCTGGAGGGAACATGCACATTGCGGTCGTGGGCAGCGGCTACGTGGGGTTGGTGACCGGGGCGTGCCTGGCGGACTTCGGCATGGACGTCACCTGCGTGGACAAGGACGAGCGCAAGATCGCCATGCTCCAGCGGGGCGAGGTGCCGATTTACGAGCCGGGGCTGGATGCGCTCATCGCGAAAAACGCCAAGGCGGGCCGGCTGCACTTCACCACCGATGTGGCGCAAGCGGTGGAGCAGGCGCTGGTGGTGTTCATTGCCGTGGGGACCCCGCCCCGGGAGGATGGCTCCGCGGAGCTTTCCTACGTCATCCAGGTGGCGGAAACCATCGCCGAGCACCTCAACGGCTACAAGGTGGTGGTGACCAAGTCCACCGTGCCCATCGGCACCGGGCAAATCATCGAGCGCATCATCCGCGAACGCAGCGGCGGCAAGTTCCCGTTTTCCGTGGTTTCCAACCCGGAGTTCTTGCGGGAAGGCTCGGCCATCGAGGACTTCATGCGCCCCGACCGGGTGGTGATCGGCGCCCGGGACCCCCAGGCCATCGCCATCATGAAGGACATCTACGCCCCGCTCTACCTCATCGAAACCCCCTTCGTGATCACCAACGTGGAGTCCGCGGAGCTCATCAAGTACGCCTCGAACGCGTTCCTGGCCACCAAGGTCACGTTCATCAACGAGGTGGCGGTGCTCTGCGAGCGGTTGGGCGCCGACGTGCACCACGTGGCCAAGGGGATGGGGCTGGATCGCCGCATCGGCCCCAAGTTCCTCCACCCGGGTCCCGGTTTCGGGGGCTCTTGCTTCCCCAAGGACACCCGGGCCCTGGTGGACATCGCCAAGCAAGCCGGCTACCGCTTCGCCATCGTGGAAGCGGTGGTGGAAACCAACGAGCGGATCAAGGCCCGCATGGTGGACAAGATCCGCAAGGCTTGCGGGGGGAGCGTGGCGGGACAGGTGATCGGCGTGCTAGGGCTCGCCTTCAAGCCGGAAACCGACGACATGCGGGAATCCCCCGCCATCCCCATCGTCACCGAGCTGGTGCGGGAAGGGGCGAGGATCCGCGCCTTCGACCCGGCAGCCATGGAAAACGCCAAGGAGCTGCTGCCGCCGGAGGTGGAGTACTGCCAGGATGCCTACGACGCGGCCACCGGGGCTCATTGCCTGGTGATCGTCACCGAATGGAACCAGTTCCGCTCGCTGGACCTCCCGCGGCTTGCAGCTTGCATGGCCAAGCCGCTGGTGGTGGATCTGCGCAACGTATACGAGCCCGACAAGATGCGGGAGGCAGGCTTTGCGTACGACTGCGTGGGCCGGGCCGCCAGCGACCTCCCGAAAGCTTGAGCGGCAGCCCGCGGGGCGAGATGAGCAGCGCGCTTCGCGCAGTTTGCCTCCTTCCGGCAACAAAGCCTGGTTAGGTTCCCCCAACGGGGTGGGGCTCGAGGCGGGTTTCGTGGGGGGTGTAATCGGGCACCAGGCGGCGGTAGGGCTTACCGAGCAGCGGCGAGGAAATCAGGAAGTCCGCGGTGGCGCGGTTGCACGCCACCGGGATGTTCCACACCACCGATATGCGCAAAAGCGCCTTCACGTCGGGATCGTGGGGCAGCGGCTCCAGGGGATCCCAGAAAAACACCAGCATGTCCACGAGCCCTTCGGCGATCATCGCTCCCAGCTGCTGGTCGCCCCCCAGAGGACCAGACTGCAAGCGTCGCACGGTAAGCCCGAGCTCCCTGGCCAGCAGCGCCCCCGTGGTCCCCGTGGCGATGAGCTCGTGGGATGCCAGCGTTTCCCGGTTGTAACGCGCCCACTCCAGAAGGTCGCGTTTCTTGTTGTCGTGGGCCACCAAACCGATGCGCTTGCGCTCCGGCAGCAACAGCTCCCGCTCGCCCATGTTCCCTCCTCGCCCCGTCCGGGGCTCCTTGCGGCATAATAAGCTCGGAGGTGGCCATGGCGGTGTGGGTTTGCGAAAAGTGCAAGAAGGAAGTGGAGGGCCGCTGCCGCCCGGCCAAGTGCCCGGCTTGCGGCGCCCCCAAGGAGAGCTTTAAGAAAAAGTAACGCCCACCCGCAGCGTACCCGCGACCCCAGCCCTGCAACCCGCGGGCAGGGTTCGGGGTGTCGCGTGCACCGGCCGAGGCACCGTTTCCTGCCGCTTGAGCTCGGAAGCTGCAAGTTTTTGGCCGGGTTGTGGAAAACCTTTCCCTCGCCGGGAAGACAACTCCCGCAGCTCGAAGCGTTTGCGTTAAGTTTTTGTCCTGTAAGAACTTCGAAAAAGGCCGTCGCTGCAACGATTTGCCGCTAACTGCCCGCAGCGGAAAGGGATGCCTCGGTCTCCACAGCGGTTTCCACAGCCCTTTCCACAGGCGCTGTCGCGCCGCTGAGCAACCCTAGCTCCCCTAAACCCGCTCGGGGTCGGCTTTTTAGCCGGCGGAAGGCTCGAAGTCCGCCACCAGCGCTTCCATGTGCTCCCAGATGTGCGAGGTGTCGTTGGCGAGGATCACCAGATCCCGCTTTTTCCCGGTGATGTCCCGGACGTGGTCGGAAAGCACGGCCTCCTTCTGGAAGCCCAGGCGCTGGAAGGCGCGCAGCGCCCCTTCCTGGTCCTCCACCACCTCGGCCACCAGCTTGTCCAAGGCCAAGCTCTGCGCCTTGCGCACCAGCTCCCGGAGCAGCGCGCTCCCCAAGCCGCGCCGTTGCCAGGCCCGGGCCACCACCAGCCGCACCCGCCCCACGTGGGTGCTCCAACCGTACTTGGGGCGGTACAAGGCACCGTATCCGACGATTTCCCCCCGCTGCTCCGCCACCAGCGTGAACGCTTGGCCGGCCTGCTTTTCGGCGAGCAGCCGCTCCACGAAGGCCCGCTGGGTCACGTCGTCCTCCAGGAAGAGCCGGTCCTCCTCGGGAAGCGCCACGAAGAAACGGTGCAGCGCCTCCGCGTCAGCCTCCACCAGAGGACGCAGCACCACCTCCTGGCCGCTGGCCAGACTCACGCGGGAAGAGCCCTCAGGCCACACGGTTCCCCTCCTCCCCCAAAAGCTTGATGCCGAAGCTGTAGCCCGCTTCGAACGCCTTGAGGTTCAGCTCTTCGGTTCCCCGGGGCACCGAATCCAGCACCGCCTTGCGCGCCGCCTCGTAGGAAACCAGCTTGGTGGTGGCGGTGAAGAACCCCACCATGACGATGTTCATCACCAGCCGCCGCCCCAGCTCCTCCGCCAGGCGGGTGGCGGGCACCCCGTAGGCCTTCGCCCCCGCCGGCAGGCCGTTGCCCGGCACCACCAGCTCGCTCTCGTACAGAAGAAGCCCCCCCTCCTTGAGGGTGGGGACGAAGGTGGTGTAGGCATCTGGCGACATCACCACCAGCACGTCCGGGCGGCGCACGTAGGGGTAGCCGATGGGCTCGTCCGCCAGGGTCACCTGGGCGGAGGCGGCACTCCCCCGGGCTTCCGGGCCGAACGCCTGGATGAGCGTGGCGTGCTTGCCATCGTGGATCGCGGCGGCCTTGCCGATGATCATGCCGCAGAGGATGACCCCCTGCCCTCCCAAACCACCCACGCGGATTTCAGTCCTCATGGCGCACCCCGTACGGCGTGTAGCGCTCCCCGAAGCGCTGGGCAAAGTGCTCGTTCATGGCATCGAGCCAGGTGGGACGCTCCCGGTCCACGAACTTCCCCACCACGATCTCCCCCTGGAACGTAAGCTCCACCTCTCGGGTGTCCGCGCCGTTTTTCACCACGGACTTTTCCTTGTAGTACTTGAGCTGGTCTACCCCGTCCCCCAGGCGGTTGCGGCGGGAGTAGAGCGTGGGGCAGGGAGAAAGCACCTCCAGGAACGCGAACCCCTTCTTGGAAAGCCCTTCCTTGAACGCTTTCGCCAGCTGCCGCACGTGGTACACGGTCCAGCGAGCCACGTACACCGCGCCGCAGGAATCCGCCAGCTGCGGCAGGTTGAAGGCAGGCTCGAAGTTGCCGTAAGGCATGGTGGTTTGTGTGGCCCCCAGCGGGGTGGTGGGAGCCACCTGCCCCCCGGTCATGCCATAGGTGAAGTTGTTGATGCACACCACGAACAGGTCCATGTTGCGCCGGGCCGCGTGGATGAAGTGGTTGCCGCCGATGGCGAACAGGTCCCCATCCCCGGAAAACACCACCACCTTGAGCTCCGGGTTGCCCAGCTTGAGGCCTGTGGCGAAGGGGATGGCCCGGCCGTGGGTGGTGTGGAAGGAGTCCACGTTCAAATACCCCGCCACCCGTCCCGAGCAGCCGATCCCCGAAACCACCGCCAGCTTGTCGAGATCGAACTGCATCTCGTCCAACGCGCGGATGAACGCGTTGAGCGCGGTACCGATGCCACACCCCGGACACCAGATGTGGGGGATGCGGTCCTGCCGCAGGTAGCGGTACAGCGGGTTTTGCAGGGTCGGGAGCGTAACCTCCAAAGCCGCGGTGCTCATCGCGCCACCTCCAGGATCCTCGCCAGGATGTCCTCTACCTGGTGCACGGTGCCGCCAGCGTGGGGCACGGAAACCACTTGGGCCTTTCCAGCCACCACCCGCTCCACCTCCCGCACCATTTGCCCGAGGTTCAGCTCGGGCACCACGAACGCCTTCACCCGCTGGGCGAGCTGCGCCACTAAAGCTTCGGGGAACGGCCAGACGATCACCAGCCGCAGGTGCCCCACCTTCACCCCCGCGTGCCGGGCTTCCTCCACCGCTGCCGCGGCGATGCGCGAGGTAATGCCGTAGGAGACCACCACCACCTCGGCATCCTCCAGGTGCTCCTGGCGCACGTCCACCAGCTTGTGCGCGTTGGCGCGGATCTTTTCCACCAGACGCCGCACCAAGCGGTCCTGGGCCTGGGGGTTCATGGCGGGGTAGCCCCGCTCGTCGTGGGTGAGGCCGGTGACGTGAATGCGGTACCCGTCCCCGGCCTTCACCATCTCCGGCACCAGGTCCTCCCCTGGCTCGTACGCCTTGTACTCACCGGGTTTGCGGGCGGTGAAACGCCGGGGCACCACCTCGATCTCCTCGGGCTTGGGGATCGCCACCCGCTCGGTCATGTGCCCCACCACCTCGTCCATCATGAAGAACACCGGGCAGCGGTAGAGCTCCGCCAGGTTGAACGCCTTGACCATCAAATCGAAGCACTCCTGGGGGGAGTTGGGGGAAAGCGCGATGATCCCGTAATCCCCGTGGGACCCCCAGCGCACCTGCATCATGTCCGCTTGGGCCGGGAGCGTGGGCAGCCCCGTGGAGGGGCCACCTCGCTGCACGTCCACGAACACGCAGGGGGTCTCGGTCATGGCGGCGTAGCCGATGTGCTCCATCATCAGCGAAAGCCCCGGGCCCGAGGTCACGGTCATGACCTTGTGCCCGGCCCAGGCCGCCCCGAGGATCGCGATGGAAGAAGCGATCTCGTCCTCCATCTGAATGAAAACCCCGCCCACCAGCGGGATGCGCGCCGCGAACCGCTCCACCACCTCGGTGGAAGGGGTGATGGGGTAGCCCGCGGCGAAGCGACAGCCGGCGGCGATGGCGCCCTCGCAAGCCGCGTGGTCCCCGTCAATGAAGTGCAACCCAGTGAGAACGCCCTTGGGATCCGCGTGCACCGTTCCTTTCCCCCCTTCCTAGGCAGCCGGTGCGGCGCTGCCCAGCTTTTCCAGGTCCTTGAACTTCACCCCGAAGATCGCGTAGTCCGGGCAGTACAACCCGCAGAGATCGCACCCGGTGCAGTCTTCGGGGCGCGCCAGCACCGGGTAGTGGTACCCCTTGCGGTTGAAATCCTTGGAAAACTCCAGGCAGTGGGTGGGACAAAAATCAATGCAGTAAGAGCAGCCCTTGCAAATCTCCTTGTTGAGGATGATGGTGCCTTTGCCCTTCTTTCCGGTTTCCTCGGCCATGGCTCCTGCCCCCCTCGCCCCTCATGGTAAGCCTGTTTCGCACTATGTGCAAGAGGGCACCTACGAATGAGACGCTTTCTCATATTGTTGTCACACCCCCGCTGCACCTGGAGCTTGCGAAAAGGGGTACAATCACTCCGGAGGGCCTGAAGGTGTGGCAAGAAAGCGAGCTCGTGGAAACGTTCACGGCGATCATCGCCCGGGCTTCCACCCAGCTTCCCCCTGACGTATTGGAAGCGCTCCGCAAGGCCCGGGAGCAGGAGGAGCCGGGATCCCTGGCGCAGAAAGCCCTGGACACGATCCTCAAGAACGTGGAGCTGGCCGGGGGCAACTGGCAGCCCATCTGCCAGGACACCGGCACCCCGCTGGTGTGGATCCACCACCCGGTGGGGGTTTCCACCCGCATGCTCACCCGTGCTTTCACCGAGGCGGTGAAGCAGGCCACCGCCCGACAGCTCCTGCGTCCCAACGCGGTGGACCCCCTCACCGAGAAAAACACCGGCAACGGTGCCGCTCCGGGTATCCCCACGGTGCACTGCGAGGAGTGGGACGAGCCGGATCTGGAGGTACGGCTGATCCTCAAAGGCGGGGGGTGCGAAAACGTGGGGGCGCAGTACTCGCTCCCCAACGCCGCCCTGGGGGCCGACCGCAACCTGGAGGGCGTGCGACGCTGCGTGCTGGACGCGGTGCACAAGGCCCAGGGGAAGGGGTGCGCCCCGGGGATCCTCGGGGTTTGCTTCGGCGGCGACCGGGGCTCGGGGTACGTGGAATCCAAGAGGCAGCTGCTGCGACGCCTGGACGATCGCAACCCGATCCCGGAGCTGGCGGCGCTGGAGGAGCGCTTGTTGCGGGAGGCCAACGAGCTGGGGATCGGCCCCATGGGGTTCGGGGGCAAGACCACGATCCTCGGGGTGAAGATCGGCTACCTGGGCAGGCTTCCCGCCTCCTACTTCGTCTCGGTTTCCTACATGTGCTGGGCCAACCGCCGCGCTGCCGCGCGGGTGGACCAGAAGGGGGGAATCGCATGGCTCGACTGACCCTTCCCACCGACGAAGCCACGATCCGCTCGCTGCGGGTGGGCGATTTCGTGGAGCTTTCCGGCCGGGTCATCACCGGGCGGGACGCAGCGCACCACTGGCTGGTGAAGGCTTTCCGGGAAAACGTCGCCCCGTACCTCAAGGACTCGGTGATCTACCACGTGGGCCCCGTGGTGCGGAAAAACCCCGACGGCAGCTACGTCTTCGTGGCCGCCGGCCCCACCACCTCGGCCCGGGAGGAACCCTACCAGGCGGAGGTCATCGGCATGTACGGCCTCCGGGGGGTCATCGGCAAAGGCGGCATGGGGCCCAAGACCCTGGAGGGGCTCAAAAAGCACGGCGCGGTATACTTCCACGCCATCGGCGGCGCTGCCCAGGTCCTGGCCCAGTGCGTGAAGCGGGTGGAGACCGTGTTCATGCTGGAGGAGTTCGGCGTCCCCGAAGCGCTCTGGGTCATCGAGGTGGAGAACTTCCCGGTGGTGGTCACCATGGACGCCCACGGCGACTCGCTGCACAAAGAGGTGGAAGCCCAAAGCCAGCAAAAGCTTGCCGCGCTGCTGGGCGCCTGACCCATCAAGGCCCCGCCGCCCAGGCCACGCCGCCGGGCTGGAATCCTCGGGGCCAATGGCCATTCTCGGCAGGCCAGGCAGCCGATGGCATTTTCGAGATCCGAACCGGGCCGGATCTGTCGGCAGGACCCCGGGGCCGAGCTCTTACGCGCCCAAGCCGCCAACCCGCTATAGCTCCGCCTCCAGCATGATCCGGGTTTCCCAGAAGGACGATCGCCAACTTAGGTGCTGCCTTGGGGCGTGGTGCGAGCCGCTGGAGCTACCTGTTGGCCACCAGCCCAAAAAACCTGGGAGGCAACGGCCCACGCTTGTGCCCGGTCTCGAGCGACCGCATATCGAGGTTCGTGGGGCTGTTCGATGCCGCGGAACGCTTTCACCGCTTGCGGAAGGCGGCCGTGTGGTAAATCGAGGCTCGCAGCGTGACGCGGCGCTGAGCGGCGTGACACCGCTTGAAGCGGTCCCCGCTGAAGGCGCACGCGAAGCAGTCCTCCGAATCCTCGCCGGCCTCGAGCACGGCGTCCTTGAGCAAGCTGGCCCCGCCCCTCGAGGGATGCTTCTCAGCGCTTCATAATAAGAAGGGCCAGCCCGCCTAACAGAAATATTGCGGCACATTGGAGCAGGAGCTTGCCGTAGTCTATTCGGCGCCACGTAGTGAGCAGGAAGTCATACCGGTCGGAATACGTAGGCGGAAACAAAAGGCAAAGCAGCAAAAGGACGCCACAAATCCTGAGAATCGTTCTCACTCTTTTATCTAGATGCAGCATCATTCCTCTCCCCCCCTTTTCTCAGCTCCGCCTGGATTGCTTTCGCGCCAAGGCCGAAGCGGTACAGTTGCGGTCTCCCTTTCATGCTGGTACCGAGCCACAGCCCCCTAACCTAACCTATGCCCGGTCCACTGCCGCATGCTCCGCTCCCTTTCGCATTCGGAGCGTAACGGTTTCGTCCAGACATGCCATACAACCCCGCCACGCGCGGCGAGGGATATCAGAGGTGTGACCTTTGACCACCCCTAGCTCCCATGAGCCCGTAAAAGCTGCAGGCAACGAGAAAGAAAGTCCAACGTTAGGGCGCTGGGTGGGGGCGGCAAACCGATTTCCTGATCGGGAGCTGATCGATCTGCCCATTTCCCCACTTGCTCCACGAGCCCCGTCAGCGCCTGAGCGATTCCACCGTCGTCGTTCCGCCAAGTACGGACCGCCGGGCCCCACAGCTCCCTTACGCCAAAATCTTCCCGGTCCCTCCAAACGTACGCCCAAAACTGCAGAACAGGATCGTTTTGCACGTCTGCCAATTCTCCACAGGATACGCAATAACAGCGATCGTCGCGCACCCAGCGTAAAGCCACCCCAAACTCGGATATCTTGATTGCCACCGCGCGCCTCTCTGAGTCCCCAGCCACAGCACCGTTTTGACCCTCCCAGCCCACTTGCTTCCCGAGCACCTGCCACAAATCCCGAGCAAGTGCTTGGATACGTTCCGCGGCGAGCCTTCTGAGCCTCCCTGCCATCGCGCCGGACGCCTTCCACTCGTCGAACGCGCCTCCGTCGGCGAGAGGCGAGGCGTTAGGCGCTACGAAATAACCATCGGAAAGGATTACCTCCCAACCGGCGCCGTGGCGTCCAAAGGCTGGCCAAACGCGGGAAGGTGTGTTAGCCGCGCCGTGCGAACTCACCAGCTCGGCATTGGCATGGGAAGGATGGCTGCTTCGGACGCTACCCAGCAGACGCCATTGCGGCAAATGGGTCAACGCGAGGTAGTCTCGGGCAACATGGGCACTGTCGTAGAAATCAGCGGTTAGAAAAAGCGCTTGCTGAAAAGGGCTTTTCCCATCCCAGGAAAAGTTCAAGAAGCCCTCGTACTTCCCTGGGCGCCAGAGTGAGTACCTGCTCATGGAGTAGCGAAAGAACCGGGTTTCATTGCTAAGCTTCATGGCCAAATGGCTCCACGAGCTGTGTTGCTCGCTCGCTTTCTAAAAAACGGTCCAAGGTTCCCCTGAACAGCAGGCTAAGGTGCAGCGATCGGATCCTCGCTTGTGGTTCTCCTTGTGAGCCCCGGCCAGCTTCCAGGCTACAAGTTTTGAAGCCAGCCAAGCTGCAAGGCCAAAACCCCAAAGTAGGCCTCCCTACACTCCAGGGAACACCGTTGAGGCAAGGCATCCCCATCCGAATCTAAGGCCCGCCTTGGCCGAGTGTCAAGGGCGCGGTGGGCTTGCCCACCCCCAGTTTTTTGGAGGGGGTTGACATGCATGTGTGTTTTATGGCACATATGCAGTGTGCAGGACGAGGGGGACGTGCTGGCGGAGGTGAGGGCGTGGTTTCTGGCGCAGGTAGGGGAACTGTGGCCGGTGGCGCTGGGGTCGTTGAGTTTGCGGCGCAGCCCGTGCGTTCGGAAGAACTGCCACGCCTGTGCTACGGGGGAGAAGCATGCGAGCTACGTGCTGTACGTGCGGCGTGGGGGGAAGCGGACGGGGTTGTACGTTCCGGATGAGTTGGTGCCGCAGATGCGGGCGGCGCTTTTGTATGGGCGGAAGCTGGAGGCGGTGATGATGGAGGTGGGGGTGCGGGTGCTGGAGGCTTTGCGGGATGCTCGGGGCAAGCGACGCGCGGGGGGATGAAGGGCTGGTGGGGGGGCCGCTGTTCGGGGTGGTGGAGGGTTTTGGTGGGTTGCGGCGGAGCGTGCAGAAGAACCTGGTGGTGCTGACGGCGGGTTTTGTGCAGGT
>Ga0209162_1000863_pt1 | contig 31716 bp, 21 predicted proteins | sample YNPNPMetaG_FD_187121 | JGI IMG/M metagenome (GOLD analysis project Ga0209162, IMG submission 187121) | Anoxygenic and chlorotrophic microbial mat microbial communities from Yellowstone National Park, USA - YNP NP MetaG (SPAdes) (version 2) ...
GGCCGGGCCGGTCCGACGGCCGAGCAGGTCTCTCGCTACCAAGCACTCGATGCGCGGGAGCTCAGGACGTTCACCAACGTGGAGCTGGCCGAGTACCTGGCCCTCCGGCAGCAGGTGGCCCCGCCGGCCGATCCGGCGGTCGAGATCGGCCGGATGGCACGAAAAGCAGTTGGCACGCCTTTTCGGCTTAATGCCCTGCGCTTCGCCTACGACGAGGCCGACTGCGTGGTTGCTGTGGAGCGGGCGCTGGCCATGGGGTTGGGCCAGGACTGGGAGTCTTATCGCCGGATCTCCGACCGCCTCCGTCACAAGGATGGCATCGTAGCGTACAAGAACCGGAACTTCTCCACGCTGGGCGACTGGCTTCCCAACAACTGTGCGTGGGTCCTCGCGGATATCACGCCGAGTCTACCTGGCGCGGAGCGTTTCACGCACACGATTCGGCCAAAGCGGTTCAAGGACGTAGCGACCGAAAGCGGTGTAAGGACGGTGTTTCTGGGACACGATTGGAGAACAACGGAAGTGGAAGAGCGGGTGGAGTCCTACGTACCACGGAGGGCGGTACCTGACGTGCTCAGGCACCTGCACCCGGGGGACATCGTCCTGGTGATCTATGGAGTAGGCAAGCGCGCCGGTTGTGACCACATGGGAATCATCGTCCAAGACGACAACGGGCGTGTCGCCCTCGCGCATGCGGCCCCGCCCGAGGCGCGCGTCGATGCTCTGACGGATTTCGTGGACTTGTTTCCGCGCATCAGCGGTTTGAAGTTTCTGCGGTGTCGCCCGGACGCCCTGGATCTTGCCACGAAGGTCAGTCCCACGCTCGTACCGAACCCCGCCGCCGAGGACGCCAGGGTCTTCGCGATACGGGAGCAAGCCGGGCGGAGGCAGGATGCGAGCCAATCCGCGGCAGCAGAGCGCACAGGCGAGCAAGCGGTCAGTCAGGAGGTGCGGCCATGAGGTCAGATGCTCGATGCCTGCTCCGGTCGGTGCTGATTGCCGTGATGGCGTGCCCGCCGGTGCGGGCAGGGAACACCTACACGCCGTGTTACACGCTGGTTCTCGTCTCACCTTCCGGTCCCTCGACCTGTCCCCCTTGTGCCTACATGCCGCCGAACAGTTATTACTGCCCGGCTGGGGTCTCGCAGACCATCACCACCAGCTACTGGAAGTGCGCCCCCGCGCCGCCTGGGGCGTCGGGCCGTGTAAGCTGCCCCAAGACGCGCATTCAGATCGGGGTTGTGCAAGACTGCGCAATGTTCCCGAACACCGCCGCGATTCTCGCCTGCCTGGTGGGTGCGGACAAGTGCCTCGACATTTGCGCTCCCTGCGTTGTTCCGGGGGCGGGTTGGCTTGCCTGTGCGCCGTGTGCCGCATGCATTCTGGTCCTGGGGGCCAACTGCACCGGTTGCCATATTCGTACGTGCGCCGGGGACCCGGGAACGACCCGCCCGCTGTACGGGTATGCAGGCTCGCTTACGGGAGCCCCCTGTGTGGGCAACTGACCACTCGGGGGTTTGCAGGGGGCCGGGCGATGTTGCTTGTGTTGTCTGATTCGCGGGTTCCGGTGCGCCGCCGGGCAGATATTCAGGAGGATTTCTGGACATGATCGACAGGAAGACGAGACTCGGCAGTCTTGCAGCCGCAGCAACCTTGATCGGCGCAGCCGGGGCGATGGCCTCCGGCGCTACCGACATCGGCTCGGCGGTCCGCAAGTTGTATGACGGCGCGTGGAAAGAGGCGCCGGCCCGCATCGATGCCACGTTTTGCACAGAGTTTGCCCTCAGGAAGTGGTCACCCGCCGAGGCGCGCAAGATCGCGGAGAGTGCCCTGGAGGCCGCCGAGGGGCCCGAGGCCGAGCCCAGCGCCGAGCGGGAAGAGCTGGTGCAGATGAATGTGGAGGAATGGCTCAAGGAGCAGGAGTCGCCGCGTCGGATCGTTCAGCGCATCCGGACCGACGCGGATCGGTGCAGGTTGGACCAGGCCGTGCTGTCCGGCGGCAGCAGCCTGGATCCTTCTACAAGGCTGTCCGACACGTATGTGACATTGGGCCGGGCGGCGACGGCCGAGGGTTACCAAGCCTTTCACTACTACGGGCCAACCCGAAGCGCAATGATTCTCCCGGACCAGACGAAACAGGCGGTCCCGCCGGTTGGCGAATGGCTGACGGTTCCCTACGCCTGGATTCTTCGACTTCAATGGGGGCGGCTGGACAAGGACGGGCGTCTGGTGCCGGATCCGAAGAGGCGCGACGACTGCATTGCGGCAGGCGGCATCACCGGGCGCGGGATGACCATCCGAGTGTATCCTGAGACTACGAAGGGGCCTGCCGGCGTGCCGCTGGACCGGGTGGAGTTCTATGGCGGAGAGGGCGGCCGTCAGCTTACGGCGTCCATGATCTGCGACCGGCAAGACTACACCCGGGTGTACCGGTTTGAGGCGTATGACCCGAGCGGCGCCGTTCGGGTGCTCCGGGAGGTCGATCAGTATGACGAACAAGGGAATCCCGTGACCCTGCGTATGGAGACATACGGGGAAAACGGAGCGGCGGGGGAGCGCAGGTCCGTGCACTTTCTCCGCGTCGACAGAGACCCCGTCTTTTCAGATGAGGTATTTGCGTTCCGCCCTCCGGACGGCTATGCCGTGCATGATCTGCGCCGTTCGCCGGCCCTGGTGGTGGCACCAGGCCGTCCGGATGCCCCCGAAGCGGGTGAGACGATATCGGAAATCCTGGCGCTGGGGGCACCGCCTGCGCTCACCGGCGATCGCCCGCGGCGCGAACGACTGATCGAGCTGCCGACGAGCCGACCGACACAGCAGCCGGAGACGAGGCCGAGCCGGCCGTAAGGGGTGATCGCCCCGTGCGAACCGGGCGAGGCGATCGTCCGCAGCGCCTCGGGCGGCGGCCGCAGGGGCTTGGGGAATCGATGCTTCAGCGCGGGCCCGCCGGACCGCGTTTCATCGGGGCGGGCCGGAGCAGGGCGGGAAGGCCGGACGGTCGCTCGGGCCGAGCCTGCCCCGCAGGCCGCGCGGAACACGCCCCTACCAGGCGAGCTGGGGCCATGTGTCGTCGATGTTGTTGAGATCGCCGGCGATTTCGTCGAGGAAGCCGCGGAGGTAGAGGTCATCGCGTTGGTTCCACCGGCGGATGTCCCGTTCGAGCAACTCGCCGGTCGCCTCCACGTCGCCGGCCAATCGCCCGGGGTCTTCCAGGGAGCGCTCGGCAACCTGTCCGGCGGCTGCGGCGAGCCGATCCGGGCGCGAAGCCTCGCCGGCCGCCTGGACTGTGAGCGTATTCTCGATCGTGTTCAGCCGCCGCTCGATCCGCTGTTTCGACCGCGGCTCCGAGCAGCCCCCCGTTACAGCCAGCACCGCCAGCCAGACGGCTGCCCAGCGATACATGTACTCCTCCATCGATCTGCCCGCAAGACCCGGCCCGGGGCGTGCCCGCGGGGACCTCAAGCGCCGGGCCGACGGGCGAGGTTCCCGGTCCCGAGGGCCGCCCCGGGTTGTCGGTTTCTATCGCATGGCCTGCTGAAGGGCCAGGATCGAGTAGGCACTGACGAGTTCCGGATTGCCTTCCATCCAGCGGTCGGCCGCATTGATCCAGCTCCCGTCGGGCTTCTGGAGCGAGAGCAGCTTGCGCGCCAGATCCTCCCGCCAGTTGTGGGCCTTGCCCTCCATGTCGACCACGGTCGGTTCGCCCCAGGCGGCCAGGGCCTTGGCAAAAACGTGGTAGTAATAAAACAGCCCCTCGAGCGATTGCCGGCCGGGCATGTTCGGGTTCTCATCCAGGGTGTAATGCGAGCGGATCCAGCGCCAGGCGAGCTGCACCCGGTGGTCGTCGCGATCCACGGCCGCATAGAGCATGCTCTTGAACCCCGCATACGTCATCGAGCCGTATGACCGGAGGATCCGATCGTCGCCATACGTAGCGAAGCCCGCCTTGCTCTCGCCGCCGTTGGCCGGCGAGTAGATGAAGCCTCCGTCCCGGGCCCTGGCGGCAAAGGGCTGATCGTTCGTTTCGCTGCACATCTGGCACCGTTGGATGAAGACGAGGGCCCGCTGGTAGACCGGGTCGTCGGGGGGCAATCCGCTCTGATGCAGGGCTTCCAGCATCATCTGCGTGTTCGAGAGGTCCGGCCGTTTTCCGCTGCCGTAGCCCGCTCCGCCGTACCAGGGATGAGAGCGGTCGACAGGCCGGCCGTCGTCATCCGTCTTGCCCTCATACCACTGGTTGTCTTTCAGGAACTTCTGCTGCCGGGCGATTTCCTCCTTGAGGCCCGGGTCGGCCACGGAGCTGAGGAACATGAGGGCCACGCTGGCGGAGTAGTTCTTCACCCCGGCGTTTCCGTAGATGCCGCCGTCCGGCTGGCGGTTGCTCAGCACGTATCGCAGGGCCTTCCGGACGACGGGATGCTTGGGCCCGTAGGCGGGTTCCTGGGCGAAGGCCTGCGCCACAAGACTCGTGACGGCGGGGTCGCTGCCGGCGTCGAATCCCGCCCACCCGCCGTCGGGCCGTTGGGTGGTCTCGAGACGGGCAAGGCTTCTGGCAATGGCCGCCCGGACCTCCCGCCGCCGCTCCGGGGAGAGTGCGTCCGAGGGGCCCGTGGCCGGCGGAGGGGCCGCATGAAGCAGGGATTCCGCGGCCCAGAGGGTCAGTGCGAGCAGCCGGAGGCGATGCATCGGGGTTCTCCGTGTCATGGGGATGCGGCGGATTATACCCGTGCAGGCCGGGGCCCGCGAATCGTCATCCCCTGCGACCCAGGATTCTGATCCGGGCGGATGTTTGAAACACCGGGCCGGGCCGAAAACGGCTTCCCCGGAGGGATCCCAAGTCCTAGAATACAAGTGAACCGCGGGTCCACTGCGCCGGCTGCGCCGAAAGGCGGCCTCCCGTGCGTCGGGGTCGGGGTGAGGGTGCACGGTCATGGGTTTCAGCGAGGTACGAATCGGCCAGGCGCTGATCTTCGCGCTCGTGGGGGCGGTGATCAGCACGCTCATCATCGCGGGCTTCATCTATCCGATCTGGGTGGGGTATACGGCCAGGCCGGGAGCCCGGGCGCTGAAGATCGGCCGGTGGATGGGCGGGCTTCCGTGGGCCATCAGCCTGTACGCATCGCTTGCCGCCCGGGACTTTCGTCGCGTCGACTTCGACATCCTTCTGCCGTGGGCGGTGATCCTCACGTTAGCCGCCCTGCTGCTGGCTCCGCTCGTTTCGGCCGGCATCCGAGGACCGGGTTTGAAGCCGCCGCGTGTGCATGACCACGGAGGCACATGCCCGAACAACGGGTGTCTTCACGTCAATCGTTCCGGAGCGCGCTTCTGCGCCCGCTGCGGAACGCCGCTGCGACCTGATCCGGCGCGATAGCCCATCCGCGGGAACGAGAGGAGCCCGAGGTCCGGGCCGAGGGAGGCCTCGCAGCCCGCCGGCCGGAGAAGATCTCGGAGCCGGCTCGGGGCACCGAGAGACGGGCGGGTACCCTCAGCGGGAAAAACGCGGATGGCCGAGTCCGGATCATCGGGAGGTTTCTTGCTTCTCAAGAGCACTGAAGTTATTATCCCGTGCCGGGGTCGGCTGGGTCGGCTCCCCGACTGCACCTTTGCGGTTGCTGCGGATGGCCGAGCAGCCGCCCAGACCTGAGCATCGGAAAGGAAAGCGCCTTGCCAGAGAACTTCGCTGATCGACTTCTCAAGGCGATCAAGGCCAAGCGAACGCCGGCGTGCGTGGGCATCGACCCGGTCTACACCCGGCTTCCGGCGGACATCGTCGAGCATCGGGATATGAACGACGAGATGGACGCGGAGGCCGCTCTCGACGGGACGCTCGAGTTCTGCCGGCGCGTGATCCACGTGGTGGCGCCGTACGTGCCGGCCGTGAAGATCAACACGGCCTATTTCGAGCGGTACTACTGGGAGGGGGTCGAGGGCTATTACGAGATGGTGCAGGAGGCCGCCGACCGGGACCTGATCGTGATCGGCGACTGCAAGCGGGCTGACGTCGGTCATACGGCGGAGATGTACGCGCAGGCCCACCTGGCGGATCCGGCCTTCACGAACCTGGACGAACTGGTGGCCCCGGACGCCGTGACCGTGAACCCGTACTTCGGTCTGGACGGGGTAAAGCCGTTCATGGAGATCGCGCGGGATCAGGGCAAGGGGTTGTTCGTGCTCGTGCGGACGAGCAACGAATCCGCGGCGGCGATCCAGGACATTTCCTGCGGAGACGATCTGAGCGTAGCCGAGCACATCGGGCGGGCGGTGGCGGAGTGGGCCCGGGGCGAGGGGCTGGTCGGCAACTACGGGTACAGCTGCGTGGGTGCGGTCGTCGCGGCACGGGATCGCGAAAAGACCATCCGGCTGCGAGCGATGATGCCGCATTCCATCTTTCTCGTACCGGGCTACGGCGCGCAGGGGGCCGGAGCCGAGGACGTGGCGGCGTGCTTCAAATCGGACGGGACCGGCGCCCTCGTGACGACATCCCGGTCGGTCATCTATGCGTACGAGCAGCCGAAGTACCTGGAAATGTACGCGACGGAGTGGGAGAAGTGCGTCGAGCAGGCGTGCAAGGATTTCGTCGCGGAGATCGCCCGGATCGTCAAGGTCGCCTGAGCGGGGGCAGCTTGCGCAGATCAAGCGCCCGAGCGGTGTGATACCGTCCCTGTCCCCCGGGCCGCGGCCGACGCCGAGTCGGCCACTTTCGTCATGCGGAAGATCGACGGGTATTATCTGGCGCGGACCGCGGTTGTGACGGGCGACGTGACAATCGCGGCCGATGCGAGCATCTGGTACGGCGCGGTGGTCCGGGGGGACGTTGCCCCGGTCCGGATCGGGGCGCGGACGAACGTTCAGGATGGGGCTGTGCTGCACTGCCGGACGGGCGTGCCGCTGGACGTGGCCGACGAGGTGATCATCGGTCATCATGCCGTGGTTCACGGCCGGCGAGTGGGGCGGCGAAGCCTGATCGGCATCCGCGCGACGCTGCTGGATGACGTGGAGGTCGGGGAGCACTGTCTGATCGCGGCGGGTTCGCTGCTCGTTCCCGGGACGACCGTTCCGGACGGTTCAGTCGTGATGGGCTCTCCGGGACGGGTTGTCCGTGAGATCCGGGACGAGGACCGAGCCTACATCGAGCATGCCGTCCGGACCTACCTTGATCTGGCCGCTCGGTACGCGGCGGGCGAGTTCCGGGAGTGCGGCGTGCCATGAACGGCCTTCCGAACCCGCCGGCCCGGGTCCTGGGGGTTTCCGCACTGGTCCTGTTCGCGATCGCATTCGCGTACGTTGAGGCGGCCGTCGTCGTTTATCTGCGGGCCATCTACACCCCCATCCGGGCAGCCGTTCACCCGGGCCAGCCTGCGGGAGAGCTGTTTCCCGTGTTGACGCTCGATCAGCTCCGCCGGTCCGGCGAAGGCCAGGAGGGGAGGCTTCGGATCGAGCTGGGGAGGGAATTCGCCACCCTGGTGATGCTTGCGGCGGCGGCCGCGACGTATGCGCGGGGCGTGGGGGACTGGTTCGGCCGATTCATGATCGCGTTCGGGGTGTGGGACATCTTCTTCTACGTGTGGCTCAAGGTGTGCATCGATTGGCCGGCGTCGATCTGGCAATGGGATATCCTGTTCCTGTTGCCGGTGCTCTGGGCCGGGCCGGTGCTCGCGCCGGTGATCGTATCGATCTCCATGATCGTGGCGGGCGGCATCATCCTGTGGCGTGAGCGAAGCGGGGTTTGCTACCGGCCGGCCTGGTGGTCGTGGACGGGCATGATGGCTGGGGCGCTCGTCATGATCGTGGCGTTCTGCCGGGACTGGCGGCACCTGTCGGCAGGGGGCAGCCCCCGCGGTTTTCCGTGGTGGCTCTTCGGACTCGGCGAGGTGCTCGGGGCCGCGGCATTCTTTGCGGGGCTTCCGAGGGGCGGAGGGCGTGCGGGGCGGGGATCCCTGCGGGCGCTCGGCGGGTGCCGATCCGACGATCACGCGGCCGTGGGAGCCTCATCCGGCGAGGGCCGGGTCGAGGCGGAGCGTCGGCCGAGCCACGAGTAGAACACCGGCAGGACCAGGAGCGTCAGCACGGTCGAGGTGACGACCGAGCCGATGACGACTGTGGCAAGCGGCCGCTGCACCTCGGCTCCGACCCCCCGGTTGAAGGCCATCGGGACGAAGCCGAGGCCGGCCACGAGTCCGGTCATCAGCACGGGCCGCAGGCGGGTCAGGGCCGTCTCCTGGATGGCCTCGTGAAGCCCGAGCCCGCGGTCGAGCAGCCTCCGCAGGTGCGAAACGAATACCATATCCCCCAGGACCGAAACGCCCGACATCGCCACGAACCCGACACCCGCTGAGATGCTGAAGGGTATTCCCCGGAGATGGAGGGCGAGGATTCCACCGACCGCCGCCAAGGGAAGCGTGAGGAAGATCCGGGCCACGTCGGCCCGACGTCCATAGGTCACGTAAAGGAGGAGAAACACCAGCCCCAGCGCCACCGGAACGACCATCGCCAGCCTCCGCGAGGCGCGATTCAGGTGCTCGAACTGCCCGCCGAAGCGCACGTAGTACCCCGGCGGCATGGGGATATCGTCCGCGATCCGGCGACGGACCTCGGCGACCAGCCCGGCCATATCGCGACCGCGGGCGTTGAACTGGACGACGAGCCGGCGCTTGCCCCACTCGCGATTGATGGTGGCCGGACCCTCGAGGATGCGGAGGTCGGCCAGCTCACTGAGGGCGAGCCGCTGTCCCGAGGCCGTCGGGATCAGCATGGTCCCGAGCCGTTCGGGGTCGTGGCGGTAGGCGTCCGGCAGCCGGATCGTCAGAGGGAAGCGAAGCTGCCCCTGGCGGATCTCGCCGACGGGCACGTTGCCCACGGCGGCGATGTAATCGAGTACCTCCCCTGCCGGAACGCCGTGTCGCGCGAGCTGCTCCTGCCGGAGACGGACCTCGAGAACGGGCTGGCCGGTGATCTGCTCGACGGTCACATCGCCGGTGCCGGGGGTATCGCGGACGATCCGCTCGATGCGGTCGGCCAGAGCCTTGATCTGGCTGAAGTCGTCGCCGAAGACCTTTATGCCGATGTCGCTGCGGATGCCGGCGACCATTTCGTTGATGCGCATTTCGATGGGTTGCATATAGATCGTCCGCTGGGCCGGCAGGCCGGCCAGGGCGGCCTGGATCTGCTCGACGAGCTCATCCTGATGGCGGGCACGTTTCCACTGGCGGCGGGGGGTGAGCGTCATGAAGATGTCCGTCAGTTCGATGCCCATGGGGTCGGTGGCCACCTCGGGGGAGCCGGTGCGGGACCAGATGTTCCGGATCTCGTCAGGAAACTTCTCGAGCAGCATCTTCTCGATGAGGGTGCCGTAGCGGACGGTTTCCTCCACGGAGATGCCCGCTAGGCGGACCGTGTTGATCACGATGGCCTCCTCGGTGAGCCGCGGGATGAAGACGGCCCCGAGGCGCGACGCCGTCCAGCCGCCGGCCATCAGCGCCAGCACGACCAGGGCCAGCACGGCCCCGCGAACGCGGAGGACGAAGCGCAGCACGGGGCCATAGATCCGCTTGAGGGCGCGCACCAGGAGGGGCTCCCGGCGGACACCGAGTTTCCGGGGCAGCAGGAGGCTCGCCAGGACGGGCATGAGGGTCAACGAGAGGAGCAGCGATCCGGCCAGGGCGTAGATCACGGTCAGGGCCATCGGCCGGAACAGTTTGCCCTCCATGTCCTCAAGCGTCAGGATCGGGAGGTAGACGATCATGATGATCAGTTCGCCGAAGAGTGTCGGGCGACGGACTTCGACGGCCGCGTCCCGCACGATCTCCTCGCGCGGTCGCCGCGAGCGGTCGACGGCCAGGCGTCGGACGGCGTTTTCCACAGTGATGACGGAGCTGTCGACGATGAGCCCGAAGTCGATGGCCCCGAGGCTCATGAGGCTTCCGGCGATGCCGGCCCGCAGCATCATGTTCGCCGCAAAGAGCATCGAGAGCGGGATGGCGGCGGCCACGATGAGTCCCGCGCGGAAGCTCCCGAGAAACGCGAAGAGCACAGCGACGACGAGCACGGCCCCTTCGAAGAGGTTCCCACCCACCGTGCGGAGGACGTGGTCGACCAGTTCCGTGCGGTCGTAGGCTTCGATGACCTCGACGTCGGGCGGCAGCGACGAGCAGACCTGCTTCATCTGTTCCTTGAGCCGGTGGGTGACGTCGCGTGTGTTCTCGCCCATAAGCACGAAGCCGAGGCCCATCACCCCCTCGCCCCGGCCTCCGTACGTGACCGCGCCGCGGCGGATCTGGTGGCCGTCGATGACGCGTCCGATGTCGCCGATGCGGATGGGTACACCCTCGCGGGCTTCGATGACGATGCCGGCGATCTCATCGAGGTCTGTGACGAGACCGATGCCCTGGACGAGGAGCGTCCCGCCGGCCCGCGTGATGAGGCCTCCTCCCACGTTCGCGTTGTTGCGCCGCAGGGCCTCGATCACATCCCGCAGCGTCAGGTTGTGTTTGAGGAGTTTCTCGGGTTCGACGAGGACCTGGTACTGGCGTTCGAGCCCACCCCAACTGTTGACCTCGGCCACCCCCGGGACGCTGCGGAGCTGCGGCTTGACGATCCAGTCCTGAATCGTGCGGAGTTCGGCCAGGCTCCGCCCGCGGCTCGTGAGGATGTAGTGGTACACCTCGCCCAGACCGGTGGCCACGGGGCCCATCTCCGGGCGGGGCAGGCCCTCGGGGAGCTCGACCGTCGCGAGCCGTTCCATCACGAGCTGGCGCGCCCGGTAGATGTCCGTCCCATCCTCGAAGATCAGGGTCACCTGCGAAAGCCCGTGCCTGGAAAGCGATCGCATCTCTTTGAGGCCCTGGAGGCCGCCGATCGCCTGTTCGACCGGGAGGGTGATCTGCTGTTCCACCTCGACGGGCGTAAGCGCGGGCGCTACCGTATTGACCTGCACCTGGACGGGCGTCGTGTCGGGGAAGGCGTCGAACGGGAGGTGCCGGGCCGACCACACCCCCGTCCCTGCGACTACCGTCGTCAGGGCGATCACGAGAAAGCGGTGCCGGAGGGACCAATCGATGGTGGCGCCAAGCACGCCGCTACCTCCCGGGATCGACCTCGCAGCAGCCGGCGCCGATGTCGCCCTTGAGGATCTCGGTCTTCATCAGGAATGCACCGGTCGTCACGACGGCCTCGCCTTCCGTCAGGCCGTCCAGGATCTCGACATAGCCGCCGGCTTGCGCGCCCGGCGCGACCTTCCGGGGCTCATAGAGGTCGTCGGCCTTCCTGACGAAGACGATCTGACAGCAACCGTCCGTCTGAAGGGCGTCATCGGGTACGGACAGCACCTCCCGGGCGTCCCGTAGGACGATGCGCGCGCGTCCGAACATGTTCGCCCGGAGCAGGCCGCCTTCGTTCGGCAGCTCGGCGCGAACATGGAGCGTCCGGGTGCGGTCGTCGACCCGGGCCGAGATCGACGTAATACGGCCCTCGAAGATCCGTCCCGGCAGGCCATCCACGGTGAAACCGACCCGATGACCGGGCTCGATCAGAGGCAAGTCCCGCTGGGACAGGTCTATCGTCAGCCACATCGTGGAGAGGTCGGCCACCTCAAAAAGGACATCGCCCGCCTCGACGGCTTCGCCGGCAACCGCCGTCCGTTCCACGACGACCCCGGGGACCGGACTTCTCAGTTCATACCGGCAGAGTGAGCCTGCGTCGGACGCTGGGATCGCGGCGATCTGCTCATCGTCCAGCCCGAGAATGCGCAGCTGCCGCTCGGCCGCTCGCAGGGCGACGGCCGCCACGGTGACGGAGCGCTCGGCCGCCAGTCGGTCGCGCTCGACGGTGAAGGCCAGGTCTTCCCGAAGGGCCTGGTACTCGGCTTCGGCGGAGGCGAAGTCCCGGCGGGCCGCTTCGTATGCCTGCTCGCTGGCGAGGCTCTGTTCGCGAAGCCGCCCGACCCGCTCCAGATTCGCCCGCGCCAGCTGGAGCGATGAGCGAGCCTTGAGCAGTCGGCCCTTGGCCTCCCCGGCCCTGAGGCCCTCGGCGGCCTGCGAAGTGGCCGAGGACTCTTCCAGCAGCCGGCGCACGCCGTTTTCGATTGCGGCGGCCCATTCGAGATCCGCCTCGGCCAGTTTGAGGGCCTCGCGCCGCTCGATGTAACGGCTCTTGGCCTCGCCGATCTCGGCGCTTTCAAGCACGGCCAGGAGATCGCCCGGTGCGACGCGCCGGCCGACTTCGGCGGGCACGTCCACAACGAGCCCGTTGAGCCACGCGGCGACGCGGGCGGACCGCCGCTGATCGAACTCGACCCGGCCGGGGCACTCGATCGTGGCGGTCATTCGACGAAGGCGGGCCGCTTCGGTTCGGATGCCGGCCCGGGCGGCGATGCCCGGATCCCGCAGACGAATCTGCACCTGCTCCACCTGGCAGAGCGGGTCGCTTCCAGCCGGCAGGACGCGCGGTCGCCGCTCGGCCTGCCAGGGGGCGGCCTGGTCCGCGTTCGAGGTCGCCGGGGCCTTGGGGGCCATTGCCCGGAATTTCTCCTTGAGTTCCGGGTGGCACAGTGTGCACTGGGACTCGGGCAGGTTGTGCTCGGCGCACCAGTCGCCGGTCTGCTTGAACTTCGCGACGAGTTCCGGGTTGCAACGGGTGCAAACGGACTGCGGGACGGCGTGTTGGCGGCACCAGCCGCCCTGACCGCCGGACGTCGAGACGGGGGCGGGGCCCGCCTCCGCGTTCCGCCCGGCGTCCTGGGCGGGGTGGACGGCCGCCGCGGAGCGAGGACTTTCGGTGTTCTGACAGCCGGCGGCGAAAGCGACGATCGACAAGGCGACCGATGAAAGGCATCGGAGGTACACGGTGCACATAGGGAAGGCCCTCAGGCAACGCTGACACAACGTTCAGTGGACGGCTGACGGAAGTCGCGCGAAGGACGGATCAGAGCAATAGAGGGAGCTGTACGCCGGGCGGCGGACACCCCCGGCACGCGGGGGCCGTGAATGGAGCGGCCCACGGAATGCACACCGGCAGGAGAGCGCTTTGCTGAAAGACGACCGCAGGGTGCGGCGCGAGCGGGCTCTCATCCCGGGCCTTCGGGGAGGCGGGCGCGAGCTTCGCGCAGGCGTCCTCCTCGCAGGCGTGGCCCTTGCCGCAGGCATCGCCGCTGGCCGGGGTACAGCCGCGTTGTTCGCACGGGCACGGATGCCGGAACACGCCCGCCAGACAAAGAAGGGGCTGAAGCTCCAGCGTCCAGATCGTCAGGAACAGACACAAAGCGCGGGCCATCTTACGCGATTATATAGGGCGCTTCGAACTTCCGTCAAACGCTGAGGGGTTTTCGAACCAGGGGGCCGGCCACGAAGCGGCTATCGGGCTCTGGCGGCCAGCGCGCGGCTGACGGCCTCGAGGACCATAGGCCGGGCGGCATCAATGGGGATGCAGAGCCGCAGGCCCGCGGCCCGGTCGTGCCCGCCCCCGCCGAGGGGCTTCGCAACCGCTGCCACGTCCACGTCAAAGCCGCATGTAGCCGGCGACTTGCTGCGAAGACTGACGCGCGTGCGGCCGTCGGCCTCTTCGACGAAGAGGATGGACACGACCACGCCCTCCACGCGCTGGATCAGAGCGATGAGGTCCTCAGTCTCCGAATGGAGGGCTCCGGCCCGCTCGAAGGCGGCGCGGGTGAGCACGGACCAGGCGATGCGCCCGTCCTCGCTGAGGCGTGTGTTCTCCAGGAGAATGGCCTCGAGCCGGAGCCGCGAGGGAGGCAGGGACTCGAAGACGCGGGTGAACCAGAGGTCCGGCGACGTGCCTGCCTCGACGAGGGCGGCAGCGGCCCGGAGCGTTCGAGCGTCGGTATTGGAGAAGCGGAACCAGCCCGTATCGGTGGCCATGCCGACGAAGAGAGGGTCGGCCACCTGGCGGTCCAGCGGCCACCGGGCTGCGGTCGCCCAGTCATACAGGAGCAAGCAGGTGGCCGACGCCGTTTCATCGATGAGACAGGTCGGCTCAGTCGGAGCCGCCGCGCCCCGGAGGGCGTCGCGGGTCTTGTGGTGGTCAACGACGACCCTCGGCAGCGACGATGTGCGAAGGAACCGGGCGGCCGGTTCGAGCTGGGGCCACGAGCACGTATCCAGCACCAGGATCCCGTCGGCGCGATCGACGGAATTGCCGTTCGACCACCGGGCGATCGGTTCGCCTTCCGCCAGTCGGGCGTAGCGGGGGGGAACGTCCTCGAAGAGCAGCGGGATCGGGTCGGTGCCCAGCGCGCGCAGAATCCGGGTCATGGCCACGACGGCACCGATCGCATCCCCATCGGGGCGAACGTGCGAAAAGAGGATCGGACGCCGCCAAGCCGCAACCTGTCGCGCCGCATCCATCCAGGCTTCCTGTGCGATCGGCATCGGATCGGCTCCCCCGCTCCATTGGCGGAACACGCGCGGCCCGTCCGTCCCGCGGCCATCCGGCCGCCCGTACCGCCGGCGACCTGTCGGCCCGGATCCGTGGGGCGATGTCCCCGGGGCGGCCCTCGCGCACCTGCGTTCCGATGGCCCGGGCATGCGATGCCCGTGCACGAAGCAGACGCCTCCCGGGGCAGGTCCGCTCACGGGGCGGCTGCCGCAGGCTCGTCCTGACGTTCGCAGGTGAGCGTGATCAGGTCGACGGCAAGCCCCGTGGCCTTCTCGTTGCGACCGACGAGCTTGAGCATCAGGTCGTTGCGGCCCTCCTCCAGGTACAGCCGGCCGAGGCGGACTTCGGCCTTGGCACGCTGGGAGGCGTAGAGGTCCGCCGGCTCGCCGGCCGGGACATCATTCCGGAAGAGCTGCACGATGCCCTGGCCCGGCCCCTTGATGGTCTCGATGGCGACGGAATAGAGGCCTGCGGCAGGCAGCTCGCACATGAACGACACGAACGGCGGCCCGAACCAGTCCGCCGGACGGACGGCCGTCATGGAAAGCGAGCGGACGTCCTTACCCTCCAGCTTTTCGCTCTTGCGAACCAGCGTGGCGCCGTCGAACGTCCACGCGTGGATCGGCTGGGCCCACCAGAGCGCGAAGGCGATCCGCTTCGGATCGGTTACGGCGCGCGAGGCGGGGGGCGGCAGGGACAGGTCGCACGTCGGCCGGTCCTTCGAGTAGAAATACGTTACGCCCACGTAGTCGCCCTGAACGCTGTTGTCCGTGCCACCGTGCTCGATCGTCTGAAGGATCGAGTCGCGATAGGCGTAGGCGTCGCCGATCATGAACCGGTAGGCCCCCGTCCGGCCCAGCGGTTTCTTGTAGTCAAGGCAGCCCGAGAGCGGAAAGCAAAGTCGCTTTTCCCACCGGCCGGGCACGTCGTACCAGCCGCCGTTGAAGAAATCCTCCGAGCCGGTGCCGTGAATGACCGGTCGGCCGTCGATGGTGGTCTGGTCGTCGCCCTCGAAGTACAGCGTCTGGCCGGATTCGGTGCCCTGGCACTGGAGGATGCATCCGACGAGATGGCCCCGGCCCCTCGTTTCCAGGAAAGTAAAGGGCTTGCCGGGTGTGGTCGGGTTTTCGCGCCGCCAGAGGGCATAGAACCGGCCCTCGTCGGGGCGGCGGCCGGCGGGCGCGTGGACGACCTCCGCGCGGAGCTGAACGGGCGGCCCGGTTCTGCGCTGTGAGACGAGTTCCACCTTCGCGGACCGGTCGTAGGGCATCGGCCAGTAGCTGTAGCATACCCCGTTGCTTGTGCCGACGAGCAGCCCTCGGGCGGCCGGCTCGCCCCAGGCATAGCCGAAGAAGTCCCCGGCGGGGCACTCGACGGCCGGGCTGGGGTCAGCATCCCAGAAGATCCGCAGGACCAGATCGCGTGCCCGCGTGGCAAGGGCTTCTGCCGGAGCCAGACGCAGACCGACGATGCGCCCGGGCTGATTCGATTCGAAGAGCGTGACCGACTGCCCGGGAGCGAGGGAGGCCGTCCGTGCGGCCAAGAGGATTCGCGTGTCCGGCGGAGCAGCGTAGGCGCTCAGGTCCGTTCCCGCGGCGCCGAGCAAACTGCACGCCTTGTTCTGATGCTCCAGGTATTCGGCGGTCGGTGTCGGTTCGAAGGTGCGAACCGGCGCATCGGCCGGGTAGGTTGCGAAGTTGATCTGATAGAACTGCACCCGCTGGGCCCTCACGAGGACCTTGCACGAGCGGGCGTACGGCAGCGGGACGTAGCTGTAGTAACCCCCTGCGCCGAAGCCGACGATGGGCGAAATGAAAGGCGGATGTCGGCCGGTAAACAGATCACGGAATTTCACACGGATGCGGGGTGCGGTCTCTCCGTCGAAGTAGAACTCCACGGGGTCCTCGGTGGGCGTGGGCGTCCAGATTCGATAGATGATGCCCGGTCCGGACAGGTCAGCGATTACCAGCCCGTCGGACTCCTTACGAACGCAGGAGTACTTCCCCGAGAAGCCGTCATCGTTGCCACCGGAACGGTCGTAGCTCGATATGGACGCCACCGCGACCGAACGTCGGAGGACCGCAAGACGATCGATGCGATGGAGTTCGGCCATGCCGAGAACCCAGGAGTCCTGCTCGGCGGCCGCGCAGACGCTGATGCTCAAAACCAGGGCGGGACCGCATGTCAGGGCGGGTCGCATGGGCGCCTCCGTTGAAACAATCGCCCACAGATACCCGCCGGGCGGCCCGGGTGCAAACGGAATGCCCGCCCCGGCCGCGGCAGGATCCGCCGGCGCGACACCAGGGGGCATTTCCCCAGACCGGGGGCGGGCCGCCGTAGCCCCGGTGGGGCTCCGGATGATACACTGATTACTCGGGGGAGGGATGTCATGTCACACCTTCGCATCTGTGCCCTGGGGCTGGCCCTGTCGCCGTTCACGGTGGCCGCCGGCGGCTCGTTCGGGATGCCGACGGGCCCGGTGTACGAAAACTCAATCGGGATGCGATTCGTGCGGATCGAACCTGGAACGTTCACGATGGGCGTCGGATCGGTGCCCCTGCCGGCCGAAATCCAGGAGGGCCGCAGCGAGCTGGCCAATGGCGATTACGACGAGTACCCCAATCACCTGGTGACGATCACGCAGCCGTTCTATCTGGGCGCCTTCGAAGTGACGAACGGCCAATACGAGCTGTTCGATCCCGGTCATCGGGCTCTCCGAGGCAAGCTGGGCTTCTCCCGGGCCGATGACGAGGCCGTCGTGTTCGTGAGCTGGCACGAAGCCCGTGCCTTCTGCGAGTAGCTGGCCGCCCGCGAGGGCCTGCCCTACCGTCTGCCGACCGAAGCGGAGTGGGAGTACGCCTGCCGTGCCGGCACGACCACACATTACCATACGGGTGACCTGCTGCCTGCCGCCTACCGCAAGAACCAGATCGAAAGCTGGTACCCGGACCCTGACCGGGTCACGAACTACCCGGCGGATTACCTGCCCGAGCTGGTACCACTCACCGTCGGTCAGACACCTCCGAACGCCTGGGGCCTGCATGACATGCATGGGAACGTCGAGGAATGGTGCCAAGACTGGTATGGGCCCTACGCCCCCGGGCCGCAGAGCGATCCCGTGGGCCGCGCCGACGGGGACTTCCGCGTAACGCGGGTCGGCAGCCACGGTACCCTCGTCTACTACCTTCGCTCGGCGAACCGCATGGGGGCGCTGCCGGAGGATCGCCACTGGCTGATCGGCTTGCGCGTGGCCCTGGCGCCGATGCCGGTCTCAGAGCCGCTGCCCCCGCCCCCGCCGCCGCGGGTCCAGCAGGAGGTGGCCCAGACGATTCCGCCGGACATCGACGAGGGGCCGGATCCCCTGGTGCCGCTGTTCCGGGGGCCCCGGAAGTACGTCAAGGTCCCCGCCGGTTCCAGCGGGCCCCTGTTCTCCTGGCACAATCACGACCCTGGCATTACCGAGTGTGCCAACGGCGACCTGCTGGCGATCTGGTATACGACGGTCTCGGAACGCGGGCGATACCTGGCGCTGGCGGCCAGCCGGCTCCCGTACGCGCAGCGGAACGACCCGGACCCCTGGCAGGAGGCATCTCCCTTCTGGGACACGCCGGACCGCAATGACCATGCCCCCGCGATCTGGCACGACGGGGCCGGGACGCTGTACCACTTCAACGGGCTGTCGGCCGCCGCGACCTGGGGAAACCTGGCGATAATCCTTCGGATTTCCCGGGACAACGGAGCGACATGGTCTCGGGCGAGGCCGATCGCCCCGGAGCACGGCATCCGCCATCAGCCGGCCGAGGCCGTGATCCGGACCACGGGCGGGGCGATCTGCCTGACCGCCGACGCCAGTTCCCGGGGGAATGGAGGCACCGCCCTGCACGTCAGCCACGACAACGGGCTGACGTGGAGCGACGCGGGCGGCAAGGCGGCGGGCATCCACGCCGGAGTGGTCGAGCTACGGGATGGAAGGCTGCTGGCCCTCGGGCGGGGCGATGCCATCGACGGGATGATGCCGCTGAGCCTGTCCCCCGACCTGGGCCGGACCTGGACGTATCAGGCGAGCGTCTTTCCGCCGATCGGCGGAGGCCAGCGGCTGGCCCTGCTGCGGTTGATGGAGGGGCCGTTGTTCCTGGCGTCCTTCGCCTCCGGTATGGTGCTCAGCGATACGACGGGCACGCGCACAGTCCGCGGGCTGTACGCGGCGCTCTCCTACGACGACGGCCTGACGTGGCCGGTCCGACGGCTCATCAGCGACGAATCCGGACGGAGCGTCGAGACGACCAACGGCGAGCTGTTCACGATGACCGCGACGACGGCCGAGCCGAAGGGATACCTGTCGGTCACGCAAACGCGCGATCGCACCATCCACCTGATCAGCAGTCGGCAGCATTACGCGCTGAACCTGACCTGGATCAGGCAGCGGGCCACGACCACCCGGGCCGACTGGGACTGCGATCGCGACGTGGACCTGGGCGACTATGCCTACTTCCAGGCGTGTTTCAACGGGGCCGCCCGCCCCCCCGGCCGGCCCTGCTGCGAGTTTGCCGATTACGATCACGACGGCGACGTGGACGTGAGTGACTTCCGCTACTTCCAGCTCTGTTTCAATGGCTCGAACCGGCCGCCGACCTGTTCCGGGTGACGACGGGTTGAGGCCGCCACGGCGACACTGAGCGATCGATCCGACTCTTGCGGGCCGCGAGGGGCGGTCCGTGCCTGTTTGACCCGGCACGGGATTCGGCTTTAATGGACCGGCGGCGCCGAACCCGACGGGCGCGGGCGGGTGATGAGGAATCAGCAGGCGTGAGCAACCCTTATCGCGAATCGACACGGGCGGCCCGGGGGGTGGGGACCCTGTTATGCGCCCTGGTGGTGGCCGGGCCGGTCGGCTGCGAACGAACCCCGAGGATCACCGTAGCCCCGGCGACGCAGCCTGCGGCGGAGCTGGCGGGGTCGCCGTTCGACCCGAGTCTGCCCACGAGATACGTGCTCTATCCTGGTGATCGGATTCTCGTCCGCTTCCCGACGGAGGCCACCCTGGATCAGGAGGTCCGGATCCGATCCGACGGGATGATCTCGCTGCCGTACGTCGGCGACGTGCCGGCGGCGGGGCGGGCGCCGGCGGAACTCGCGGCCGACCTGAACCGGCGTTACACGATCCTCAAGAAGGCTGAGGTGGCTGTGATCGTACTGGAGGAGTCGGGACGGCGCGTGTACATCGGCGGACAGGTCCGGACACCGGGGGCTCTGCCGCTGAGTCCCAGCCAGACGCTGACGCAGGCCATTTTCGAAGCCGGGGGTCTGACCCCCCAGGCCCGGCGCGAAGAGGTCGTTGTGATTCGCGCCCGGCCCGGCGACGCCACCTACGTGCTGAAGGCCGATCTCGGACGGATTCTGGCTGGGCAGGAACCGGACGTGCGGCTCGAACCGTTCGACATCGTTCACGTGCCCGAAACGATCATCGCCCGCGTGGACCAGTTCGTGGAACAGTATGTCAACAGCGTGATCCCGCGGGCGGCGATCTTCACGTTCACGACCGAGCTGAAGTCCCAGCCCATCAAGGTGATCAACAACCGCCAGCCATCGGCCACCCCCTCCGTCTCGATCACGCGGCCGTGACGTGGGGCGCGGGCTTCCCTTTCGCAGGGAGGGAGGTATGCGGCACTCGCGCCTCTGGTCCCGCCACCGCCGCGAATCGCCGATGATGGGGTTTCCGATTCGAAAGAGCGGTTCCTATCGGCAGACAGATACGGGGGAAGAAGGTCTCCTTCCCGGGGTGCCGCGGGCGGCCATCAGCTCAAGGTAGACCTCCTCCAGCCGGCGGACCATCCGCTCGACGGAGAATCGTTCGCGGGCGGTTTGCAGGGCCAGACGGCCCATCGCGGCACGCCGCACCGGGGCGTCGGCCAGCTCCATGACCGCCGCAGCGATCTCCTCAGGCCGCCGGGGCTCGACGATGATCCCTGTGCGACCCTGGTCTACGATCTCCGGCGTGCCGCCCACGCGGGTGGCAATGACCGGCCTCCCGCAGGCCATAGCTTCGAGGATCGCGACGGAGCACCCCTCCGACGTGGAGGAAACCACCACGACGTCGGAGGCCGCCAGGAGATCGGGCACGTCGTCGCGGAAGCCGGCGAAGATCACGCGGTCGTTGAGGCGCAGCTCGGCGGCCCGGGCGCGGAGCCGGGCCTCGAGAGGGCCGCGGCCGGCCAGGACCCACCACACGTCCGTCCGCCGGTCGGCGACCAGACGAGCCGCATCAAGCAGATAGGACAGCCCCTTGTCGGGCAGGAAGCGGCCGATCGTGACGCAGCAGAGGGCGTCCGGGGGAAGGCCGAGCCCGGCCCGCACGCCATCGCGCTGACCGCCGGGACGAAACCGCCCGAGGTCCACGCCGTTCAGCACGGCCGTGACGCGGTCTGCCAGCTCGGGGTGCCTGGCAAGGATCTCGTCGCGGACGGCCGCCGCCACGGGCAGAGCGCGGTCGAATCTCCGCCAGATCCACTCATCGAGGACCTCCCAGTGCCACAGCCACCAGTAGCGGCGCAGCGGCTGGTGAAGCGTGGCCACCTGAATCGTGGGCCGCCGCCGGGTGGCCAGCCAGGCGATGAGATTCGAGCGATGGTCGTGCGAGTGCAGAATCTCGATCCGGCGTTCCTCGAGCAGGCGGGCCAGCCGCCGGGCCGGTCGCGGGTCGAGCCGGTGGCGGGCGGGCAGCACGAACGTCGGGGTATTCGTCCGCCGCAGGGCCGCTACCAGCGGCGTGTCAGTCGTCTCGCCGGGCCTACCGAAGACGGCGACGGACAGATCGAATCGGCGGCGGTCGATGTGCCGACTGATATCGAGGATGAGCGACTCGGGTCCACCGCCCGTGGGGACCTCGCGGCGGAAGTGCATGACGCGGATCGGCCTCACCGGGCGGCCTCCGGGCTGGGGGTCGGCGAACTCTGCGGCGCAGGGAACGTGCCCGCAGCCGCGATCAGGGCCACCACGAGCCACCACTCCTTCCGGCTCTGCGCGTGTACGAACGCCGCCGAGACGACGAATACGATCAGCGAGATTCCGAGGCATTCGAAAAGCAGCGCCGCCCGGCGGTTGCCCGAACGGAGGGCCTGACAACGGAGCCGACGGACTCGCCTCCAGGTGACGCCGAGCAACAGCAGCAGGGCCGCCAACCCCGGCGCTCCCAACTCCGCAGCGACCTCCGCGTACATGTTGTGTGCCCCGATGGCCTGCACCTCATAACGCTCAGGAATCCGCGGCGCGTACGCACCGGTCCGCGACTCGTAGTTGCCCGGTCCGATGCCCGTCAGCGGGTGGTCCCGGAACATGAATGCGGCGGCCATCTGCTGGCCGATGCGGCTCATGCTCGAACTGCTTTCCCGGTATTCGACGATCGACCGCACCCGCCACCGGACGGCATCGGGGAGCAGGGGAAACGCCGCCGCTCCCAGGAACACCAGGGCGGCCACGGCGGCCGGTCCGAACCGCCGCCGCATCGCGAAGAGTGCGATCCCCGCGGCCACGCCGATGTAGGCCATGCGGCTGTAGGTTGAGAAGACCCCGGCCAGTTGAATGACGAGCGACCCGGCTGCCGCCAGCGTGACCGTGCGGCGATTGGCGGTCCACAGTACGTACAGCGTCAGGGGCACGGTCATGCTGAGGAACAATCCCAGCCAGGCCGGATGCGAAAACGACCCGCTCGTGCGAACAACAGCCCCGGCGGCCTCTTCGCCCACGTCCAGCACTGCTCCGGCCTGGGCGGCCCACTCATCGGAAACGCTGGCGATCCCGCCGAACCGCTGCGCGACCGCCTGGGCCGCCGCCAGCGTGGCCGTACCCACCAGCACCCAGACGACCTGTTCAAGCGCAGAGGGCCGGTCAACGAAATACATCGTCACGAGCACGAACCCGAGGATCGTCGCCAGGCGGAGGATCTCAATGCGGCCGTCCTCGCTCGGATGTGCGACGAACGCCAGCGCGGTTGCCGCGGCAAAAAGCCCCGCCGCCGCCGTGGGACTGCTCCAGAGCCGCCGGAGTTTCAGGGACCGGCGGCGCCGAAGCACGTCAAAGGCGGCGGCCGCCACCGTTATCGCGCCCAGAATCTTGGTGACACTCAAGACGAGCGATGATCCGGCTCCATCAATCACGCCCAGGACGTCGGCCGGCAGGCTCGCAATGAGCAGCAGAAAGCCCGCGTACGGGCGCCAGAATGCGATCAGGACGATCGAGGCCCCCGCCAGAGCGATCAACGCCCTGTGTCCGCAGGCGGGAATCATCGCGCCGAGAACGGCTCCCGCGAGGATCCCTACTGCATACGGGCCCATGCGGGCGAGGCGGTCGCTCGCGGTACCACTGGATCGGAAAACGGCATGTTCTGCGGTCACTTCATCGCACCTGCGGGACAGCGAACCCGGGGCTTCGCTCCATCCGGCTCCTGGCGCGTTGTGCGGGCCCATCCCTGTCCGCCGGCCCCGGGCCCAGAGTGCGGCGCCGGCGGCGCGTCCCGCGCGGGCCGGCTCGCGGAATCGCCCGCTTCAGCCCTGTCCGTTTCGGCCGGCCTTGGCCCGCAGGCGTTCGGCGGCCATGGCCATCTTCCTTTCGGCGATGGCGTTCCAGTCGTACGCCGCAGCGCGCCGAACGCGGGCGGCGGCGTGCCGCCCGTCTTCGTGGATCGCCTCGGCGACCATCCGGTCGAACTCGTCGATCGTGTCCGCCACGTAGTACACATCGCGAAACTCCCGGGCCGCGGGAATGGCCGTCGTCACGACGGGTTTTCCGGTGGCCAGGTACTCGACGAGCTTGAGCGGAAGGATGCTCCGCGTGAACTCGACGACCCGATACGGCAGGATGCATACATCGAAGCCCTTGCAGTACGCCGGAAGTGCTTCGACGGGTCGCATCCCGTACAGATGGATGTTCGGTTCGTCGGTCAGCGGCCGCGTGTCGAGATTCGGCATGCACCGGCCGACCAGGACGACGCTCCAGTTGCGGTGTCGCCGGGCCAGCTCCACCAGCAACTCGACATGCAGCCGTCGCCCGTCGAACATCCCGACGATTCCGATGATCGGGCGGGGCAGGCGGGCGATTTCCTCGGGGATCCGCGTCTCAGGGCGGCGGGCGGTTGCGTACAGGCCGATGTCCACACCCCACGGAACCCGGTAGGTGTGCGGGTTCCGCGGAGACTTGCGCCGGAGCATTTCGCTCGAGGGCACGAAGACCAAGTCCGCCGTACGGCACATCTGTTCGTCCACCTGCTCGATGTAGCGCCGGACCGCCGGCGATGCGGTGTTCTCCGCCCACTCCTCCGCGCACTCGTACACGACCAGGCGGGCCCGCAAGGCGCGCACGAGCCAGACGGCATTGAACTGAAACACCCAATAGATGGGCCGCCGGAAACCCGCCTGAACCAGGGCACGCCGCACGAGGTATTCGTACGTCGCCGTGACGCTCCGCGCGATCCAGGGCCGGCGTCCCTGCCCGGGCAGGAACAGCGGCGGCGTGTGGTACACATAGAGGTTGCCCCCGCGGCGTTCGAGGGGGTCGAGCAGCCAGGTCATGGCCTCGCGTGCCGGTGGCTCGTGGAGGAGCCAGGCCATCGAATCCGGCGGCTCCACGAACAGCACACGATTGTGCCTGGCCAGCCGAACCACCAGGTTGTGGACGGCCGTGACATGCGTTGCCCATCGCTGGTGCGAGAGGACCACAAGGTCCTCACCCGGCAGGGGACCGGCCGGCACCGTCCGGGCTTGCGACCGGAGCATCCGTTCGATCGTCTCGTGGACCATCACGGACATGCCCGTACCTCTGCGGCCCCGGGAATCACCGGACGCGCCTCGCTCAACTCCCTGGCCACCAGCATCAGCAGGACGAGGCCTGCCAGCACACGGGTCCCAAGTGCGACGGCCGCCGCTCCCCGGAGACCGTATGCCCCGACGGCCAAACAGTTGGCCGCGGTGTTGGCCGCCAGAACCCACAGGTCGAGCCACGTCAGCAGGCCCGTCCGGGCCCGGGCATGCAGCACCGCCTGGAGGGGATGCGTGACGATGTTGAAGATCGCTCCCGGGATGACAATCGCAAAGACGGGAACCGCGGCGGCAAAGCCCTCGCCCAGCAGCAGTTTCAGCACAGGCCCGGCGGCCAGCGCGGCCGGAATCACAGGGACTGCCAGGGTCGCGGAGACCGCGATCGCGTACCGGCTCTGGCGGCGCAGCTCGTCCGGCCCCTGGGCGCCGCAAATCTGCGGGAGGAAGACCGTCAGCAGGGAGGCGGTCAGCAGGTCCACGAGCTGGACGAACGTCATCGCCGCGCCGTATACCCCCCCCGCCGCCGCCCCGATGACCCGACTCACAATCAGTTGGTCCATCCGCGTGTAGAGCAGATGGACCATGCTGGAGATCACCAGCCACCGCGACAGGCGGTAAAGCTGCGGCCGCAAGTCCGCCCGACTGCGCAACCCCGCACTCCCCGAGGAAGCCAGGCCGTATCCCCAGGCGGCGGCCGCCGCGTATGCGGCACCCGTTGCGAACATGGCCGATGCCGGCGTCAGCGCGCCCGCCGCGGACAGACCGGCCATCGCAGCGAGCCGCGCGCCTGCGTTGGCCAGTTGCACACCTGCCAGGCGTCCGAAGGCCCGCTGGGCCTGGAGGCAGGCCCCGGTATAGCCCCACAGGGAGGCCGCCACAGCCCCGACTGCCGCCATCTGGAGGGGAACCGGCGAGACGTCGCGCCCCAGAAAGAACCGTGTGACGGGTGTCGCCGATGCGATCCCACCGAGGGCCAGCAGGCCGCCGAGGAGCCACTTGGCCTGATGCACCGTGGCCATGATCTCGCGGCCCCGGGTCGGTGAGGACGCGCCCATGGCCAGCAAACGAACCATCGCCTGGTCCAGACCGCGGCCCGCCAACTGCCACAGGACGGTCAGGAACGTCGTCGCCACGAGTACCACGCCGAAGCCGTGCGGCCCCAGGGTCCGCATGAGCAGTATGTTCGTCAGGAAGGCCAAGCCCGTCGCGGCGAGGTTCCCGCCGAACACCACCACGGTGTGGCTGGCGGCTCGTCTTGTGGAACATGCGGGGGCCTCGTTCATCGCGATGGGCTCCACGAGCCTCGGTTTGGATCACGCCGGCCGCCCCCCGGCGGCCCCGGCTACAGCCGCCGGTAGGCATAGTCCGGAATGATGTACCGGCGGCGGTTCAGCACGACACCCAGTGGCCGCAGGCCGGTCTCGCGCAGACGCTCGGTGGCGGTCCGGAGTACCTCGTCGCGGGTCTGCATGGCCCGCACGATGAGGATCACCCCCGTGGCGTATCGTCCGATCACGCTGGCCGATGCCGAGGCGAGCACGGGCGGGCTGTCCATGATCACCCAGTCGAACGCGGCCCTCCACTGTCCGATCATCTCGCCCAGGCGTGCCGAACCGCTGGCGATCAGCGACGCCAGGCGCGCCCGGCCGGCGGGCAGCAGCAACAAGAGCGGGTCCTCGCCCACCGGTCGGACCATGTCGCGCCAGCCGTCCGAACCGCCGAGCAGGTCGGCCAGCCCCGGGCTCCGATCGAGGTTCAGCCGGGTCGAGAGGCTCGGGCGCTCCAGGTCGCCGTCGACGAGCAGCGTTCTGGCACCTCCGAGCCGCGCGCAGGAAGCTGCCAGGTTCATACTCACGGTGGAAGCCCCCTGCCCGCGCGACACGCCGGCCACCACGATGACTCTCGGGCGCTCTGTGGACGTCTGCACGCAGAGCTGCTCGAACATCGCGGCGAAACCGCGGACGAACGGTTCGGGTGAACCGAAGTCCCGGATCGGTTCGTCGAGCCGGGTTCCACGGCCCCGGAACCAGGGACGGCGCAGACGCCCCCTTCGCCGCTCGGGGATGGACCACACGGTCGAGATCCCCGCCGTCCGCGAGGCATCTTCGGGGAAGCGGACGGAGCGATCAAAGAACTCGAACGTCACGCACAGGCCGCCGGCCAGGAACAGCCCGCCGGCCAGTCCGAGCAGCAGATTCAGAAGCTTGCGCGGGCTGCTGGGCCGGGCGGCCGGTACCCCCATCTCCACGATCCGCGTTCCGGCGGCACGGGTGGCTTCGGCGATCTGCGCCTCCTCGCGCTTCTTCTTGAGGGACAGGTACAGCTCCTCCTCCTGTTCCTTCCTGCGTTGGAGGCGGGCGTACTCCCCGTCCAGCCGGCTCAGTTCGTCGAGTTCCCGCTTGGCCCGCGAGATCCTTTCGAGAAGCGCGCCGGCCGCCTCGCTGTCGGGCAGGGTTCCGGCCTCTGCGTCGCCGTTGGCATGGGCGCCGAGCCGTTTGCGGGCTTCCTCGAGCTCAGACTGGGCAGCGAGCACCTTCGGGTGATTGGCGTCATAGACCTGCCGGAGCCGCGCCAGTTCGAGATTCAGGGCGAGGATCTTCGAGGACTGCGTCTCCACCAGTTCGGCGTAGGCCACCTCGAGGGAGGAGATCTCCTGGATCTTGGAGCGGATCTGCTCGGAGAGCACGCGGGCGTGATGCGCCTTCTCGAAGGCGTCGAGTTCTCGCTCCGCCTGTTCATAGGCGGGCAGCAGCGCCCGGACCTCTGCATCGATCAGATCGTACACGAGTCGGGCCCGCTGCTTCTGGGCTTCCACATCCCGCCGGAGGTAGATCTCCGCCATGGCGTTCACGATCCGGGCGGCCATCGCGGCCTCATGGTCTCGAACCGTCGCGGAAATGAGGTCGCTGTTGGGCACGGGTTCCACCGAGACGCGTTCTGCGAGGCGGTCGACGGCCTCTCGAAACGCATCCGCCGGTTCGGGAGGGCGGTAGGTCCCGCCCAGGACCCGCGCGATAATGAACCGCTTCACTTCCTGCCTGGCCTGACGGTACCGGGCCATCACCTTCCGAGCGAGTGCGTGAACCCGGTCACGAAGCGTGCCTGCCGGCAGGGGCCTCTTGTCCAGCTCCAGGCGGCGGACGACCTCCTCCAGAACGGGCAGGCTGCGGACCAGCTCGCACTGCGTTTGCGTGATCTCGGCCTTCTTGAAGGCGATCTGTTCACGGGAAAAGGGGATTTCCAGGCCGGGCGCTCTTTCAACAAGTATCTTCACACTGGAGCGATAGACGGGGTAGGTCAGATAATTCGCCACGTACGTGGCCGCCAGGACTGCGCCGATAACCGTAAGGCCCAGCCACCGCCGTCGATAAAAGACGGCCAAGGCGTCACGAATGTCGAGCTTACGCATGCTCTGGTCCGGACGGCCGGCCTTGGCAAGCCCGGCGCGTCCCCTCCTTGGGCTCGAGAGAACAGGCTGTGCGGTCCCGGTGCCGGTGCCAGACGCCGGTGCGTTATCGATGCATAGGAGCGCCGAGGGGCAAGGTCAAGAAATCGGCCACCGCCGCAGGCCGAAATATGCATGCCGTCGCGGGCCCGATCCGAGTGTGTTTTCCCCGGACCGCGCCTATAGTCGCATATCGGCGGACGAGGGGCCTGCGGTCCTGTGCCAGCAGCAAACCTGCGCGAGGTCGGGGAGATGAGGCCGACGGAGCCAATCGAAGGCGTGATCTTGGCGGCCGGTCGCGGCACGCGGATGAGCCCTTTTTCGGAACGGTACCCCAAGCCGCTGCTGCCGATCCTCAACAAGCCGCTCATTGAGCACCAGATCGAGTACCTGCGCAGCCTCGGCGTCCGGAAGGTGTTCGTGGTAATCGGACACCTCGGCCACGAGATCGCGCTGGCGCTGCGGCGGGGCGAGGGTCTGGGCGTGCAGATCGAGTACGTGGAGCAGCGAGATTCGCTGGGCATCGCTCATGCCCTGATGCAGCTCGAGTCGCGGGTCAGCCGGACCTGCGTGCTGCTGCTGGGCGACATCTATTTCGAGGTCGACGGGAGCGTGAATCCGGTCGAGTGGATGCTCGAGCGGGACGCCGCCGGTTTCCTGGCCGTCATGGAGGAGAACGACCCCCGGAGCATCGCCCGGAACTTCGCCGTGCACCTCGACGGCGACGGCATCGTCCGGCGTGTGATCGAGAAGCCGCGGTTTCCCCAAACCCACCTCAAGGGCTGCGGGATCTACGTGTTCGACCCGCGCTTCTTCGATGCTGTCCGCCGGACGCCGCGCACAGCCGGCCGCAACGAATATGAACTGACCGACGCGATCCAGACGTATATCGACGACGGGGCGCGGGTCGTCGCGCGGGTCATGATGCGGTGCGACATCAACCTGACTTATCCTTATGACCTTCTGCTGGCCAACCTGCGGGCCGTGCGGGAGCTCGGCGGCGAGAATGTGGTCGCTCCGGATGCGGAGATCCACCCGGAGGCCATGCTGGACGAGTGCGTGATCGGGCCGGGGGCCCAGCTCCGTACGCCGATCCTCCTGCGTCGCAGCGTCGTGTTCCCCGAGACGGTCGTTACGACGAGCGAATGGGTGGATCGGGCCGTGGTCACACCCGATGCCCTGGTCGACTGCCGTTACTGGGTGAGCGCCAGCGAGAACGCCCCGGTGCTGGCGGTCCACGGCCGGTGAGGGGGCGTTTCCGCGCCTGCGGCGAAAGAATGAAACGCGTGTTTCAAACCGCGGTGCTGCTGGGGCTGATGCTGCCCGCGTGGGGGTGCCCGCAACTCGGCAACGATCCCGTGGCGGTGCTGTTTGGCGGGCCGCCCGCGGCCCCCGCGGGCTACGTGGCGGTCGTCTTTCTGAACCGCAGTACCCGACTCGTACAACCGATCGTCGCTTTGAGTTACCCGCGTCGCGCCCCCCTCGTGTGGGTCAACTCCGTGGCCCCGGGTTCCTGGGACTCGCTGGTGGTCGATGCGGGTCTGGCGCAGCTCGCGCTGGTCGGCATCGTGCCGGTGGAGCTGACCAGCGGTCTGGCGGGCGACCGGATCGACTATGGCGGGAAGCCCCTGGAGTCGGGCAAGCACATCGTCGGCGGATCGGTGGTGGTCATCGAAACGCAGGATGCACCCGCCGGCTCGGCGGTCCCTGTCGTCACCCAGGTGCGCACGATTCCGGAGGGCTCCGCTCTCGACGGCCTCAACCGACAGCTTCGGACGTCTCCGACGGCCCCCGGCTCGGAGTCCGGGCTCGTGCTCATCCGTCCGGAAGGTGTCGCCGGACTCAAGACCGTCGCGACGGTCTCCTGGGAGGATGCGGACGGCCTGGTCTACGTGGCAGACTTCCGACTGGCCGGCGCGGGGGTGAGTACCGCGGCGCTGATCGAATGCCCCGTAGAGCGGGTCGGGTGGGGCAACTTGGCACGGCCGGAGGCGCCCGGAGCCAGACTCGGCGACGAGGAGCTTCCGGTGGGGGCGCCGGCGCCGCTGCGGGAGGGCGTCGAGTTCTGGTGCGGAGACGCGATCCGGCTGCGTGCCGAAGGCGATGCGTCCCGTCCGGAGGAGACGGTGTTGTTGATCGAGGCCACGCGTGAAGGGGCCGAAGTCGGGCCGGGCCAGCTCGACCTGTTCGGCAACATTCGCCGCCTGCTGGACGAGACGGGCTTCGCCGGCAAGCTCAGCAATGCAAGGGCGCTCCTGCCGGCCCCGGGCGTCGGCGGCGAGGCCTTCTAAGCCTCTCGGACATTTCGACGGCGACCCGTTCCGGGCGTCGCCGTCGTGCGATTCAGCGGCTTACCCTTTCAGGACGCGCGCCTCAGATCCCCGAGCCGCGGCCGGAGACGCGGGCCAGGTCCATGGAGGCCGCCGTGGTACGCAGCTTCGTGCTGACCACGCGCCGGACGCCCGACAGGGCCTTCTGCACGAACCTGACGGGGTGGCTCAGATAGAGGTGGGCGTTGGCCTTGAAGAGCCGCCAGGTCGTGCCCCAACTGTTGTTGTACCGGTCGATCAGGACGAACATGTTCCGCACGAGCTTCTCGAACTCGGCCTTGGGGATGTCCTTCACGAAGCAGTTCTCGGGGCTGTGATGCGAGAACCGCGACCAGTCGGGCTTGTCCGGGATCCAGCCGCGTGCCTTGCACAGGTCGAAGAGCCGGTCCCCCGGATAGGGCGTGAAGACGCTCAGGATGCACCGGACGGGCTTGACCTCATAGATGAAGTCCACAGTGGCCTGCATGTCTTCGCGGGTCTCGTCGGGCAACCCCATCATGATGAAGGCATTCCAGTTGACCCGCCGCCGGTTCAGCACGGCCGCCATCTCCCGCACGCGGTCGAGGTGGATGTCCTTCTGAAGGAAATCGGCCATCCGCTGGCTGCCGGTTTCGATGCCGACGTCCATCTCGGCCAGACCCGCCGCCTGCATGGTCTCGAGCAGCGGCTCTGTGAGCACGTCGAGCCGCGTGTAGCAGCCCCAGCGGACGTCGATGTTCTCCTGGCGCATGCGGTGGCAGATCGACGTAGCCCACTTGCGGTTCATCGTGAACGTGTCGTCCAGAAAGCTGAACCGCTCGACGCCGAAGTCCGACCGGAGCCGCTTCATCTCCGCCACGACGCTGTCGGGCGTGCGGTATCGCACCTTGCGGGTCCAGATCGTGTGCGAGGAGCAGTAGGCGCACTTGAAGGGGCAGCCGCGGCTGCCGAACAGGTTCCCGAGCTGCGCCCGCTCCGGGTCGCGGAAATACGCGTCGATGTAGAGCGAAGCCGACTTGTCCGGCCACGGAAGGGCGTCGAGGTCTTCGATATACGGGCGGGGGCGATTGGTGCGGATGCCATCCGCGGCGCGCCACACGATCCCCTCCACGCCGCCGAAGTCCGATTCTCCCGCACGGATCCGGGAGCACAGGTGAGCCATGGTGGCCTCGCCCTCGCCGGTCACGACGAATTCCACCTCCGGCTCGTCCGCGAGGACCTCGCGGGCCTGGACGGTCGGATGCGGTCCGCCCCAGACGATCCGCACGCCCGGAAAGACCTCCCGGGCGATGCGATTGACCCGGACGGCCGATCCGTACACGGGGGTGAGCACGCTGACGCCCAGGATGTCCGGGCGGAAATCGCGGATCGTGCGTCGGACCTCCTCCCAGACGAAGTGGGACTCGTCGTGCAGCGCCGCGATATACCTGTGGTGCTGCTCGAGCAGGGACAGATGATTGTGCGGCGTCACCTCGTCCGGATGAGGGTTCTCCGCGTTGTAGATGCCGCACTCGAAACCCTCGGACTTGAGCGACCCGGCCAGGTATCCGAGCCCGAGCGGGAAATAGAGGTTGTAAACCCCCTTGAGCCTCTGGAACGGGGGGTTGATCAGCAGCACCCGCCACGTGCGGCCGGGGGCGGCCGGCTGCGCCGAAACAGGCAGCGATCCGACGACGGGCAAGGACAACGTCGTTGCGGACATACTCTCTTCCGATCCTCTCGCAGGGCCGTTCCGCAGCCGTGCCCGGCTGTCGGGCCGGACGCC
>Ga0209162_1000864_pt1 | contig 31705 bp, 29 predicted proteins | sample YNPNPMetaG_FD_187121 | JGI IMG/M metagenome (GOLD analysis project Ga0209162, IMG submission 187121) | Anoxygenic and chlorotrophic microbial mat microbial communities from Yellowstone National Park, USA - YNP NP MetaG (SPAdes) (version 2) ...
TATTTTCTTGTCAGTGAAACCCCTGACGCTGCGTCTTTTACATATAGCTTCTTTTATGTTCATATCAACTTTTGGATACTTATACAGGTTAAAATCTTAAATGTTCTATATCACTTATCATAAAAAAAGAAAGAAGGAGAAAATAAAAGGATCTGTTTTTCTATTTGCCTCCTACTAGTAACACTACGAACGGGTCTACATCAGCTAAAGTTACCATACCATCCAGGTTGCAGTCTGCTGCGTGCCAGCACCAGTTAGGATACTGGGATGTGAACTCCTGCTCACCTAGGACAAGTGCTAACACGAACGGGTCTATATCAGCTAGTGTAACTAAACCATCATTGTTCACGTCACCTAGTCTGCATACCCTTACGTTTAGTACTGATGACCAGATACTCTCAGCGTTGTTCGTATCCTTAGCTTTCACCTTGACTTGGTATATACCTCTACTAGGCCATGAATGGTTAACTGTCACGTTAACCCCTGACTGGTAAGGCCCTAGCCATCCACTGTATGATCCGTTACCCCAGTCGAACATGTAGTACACCTGATCCCCGTCAGGGTCAATCGTCCGTGTAGTATACTGATATGATACCCCTACGATAGCGTTCACTGGTCCATATGGCTGCATCGGCTGCATCGGAGGACTGTTAGGTAGTACCTCTACTTTTACTAGCTCACTGAAATCACCCCACCCTCGAGCAGTATTGTAGCCTTTGACTCGGTAGTAATAAACCCCTGGTGATCTCCCAGTGACCTGATAGTAATTATTCATGATACTGCTGGAGAGCGTGGTAACAGTATTAAAACTCGGTACAGGTGTTATATCATCAACGTAAAAACCTTCCCTGTAGATGCTGCCATCTGTAGTGTATCTGAAACGAATGAATACAGAGTCACCAGTGTAATCACTTAGAGAGTACTGCTTGTAAACCCAGCCGCTTGACGCCCCGTTGAATTTATCTAACACATCGTAGTACCGTCCATCTTTGCTGACTTCTACAAAAGCGTAATCATATCTGGTTTCAGTGTCATACCAGCACCAGAATGAAAGACTCATACCAGGAGTGACAGGTAGAGGATGAACCGTTGTCATGGAGCATGCGTCACTGTCTTGACTACGGCTTTTAAAACTCCTCGCACCGGAATGATACCTAGCTGTTGACACTGAGAAACCATTCAACACCCATAGTGAAGAACCTGACTCAGCTCCATCTGTTAGTAGTGATAAATCTGTTAGCTCATCAAGTTGGAAGTAGGACGGGTTAGCTGAAGGGTTTTTCTCCATCCATGATACGTTATATGAACCATCAGTATCAGGAGGTAACGGGTTTATAACCGGTGGCATCACTCTAGGTGTAACTGTATTCTTTATATTCTCCGCTTCCTGGATTAGATACCATGCTCCATCGTAGTTCTCCATGCATATCTGGTCAAGGTATGACTCTGCTGGTTGGAATGATGAACAAGTCTCGATAGTGTACGAGAATAATGTTGACCCTATTACGTAATGAGTGTACCCGTATAACCAGTCGTCACTGTCACCTGTTGTCGGGTAGAGCGCTACGCTCTGCTGCGGGGTGTAAGTACCACTACCACTCTGCTTAGTGATACGTTGCGCTATCTGCTGAGCAACTGATGATAAATAAGAGTGGTCAGGTGTCTGGGTGTTACTGTAACCCCAAGGGTATAAGACTAGTTCACCGTACGTATGGTAGCTTATACTAGCAGTGATCTCATTGTTTAGAATGAAACTCCTAACTGCTTGTAACTCTAACTCTGAGAACTGATTCGGGCCGACGTAAGTATCTGAACTAGGGTTATGGGTCTGGGAACCTGAGCCTATAGTCCCCCAAGCACCCCAGATGTCACCGTTACATGAACCAGGGTAGTTCCGGTTCAGGTCAACCCCGTAGGTCCCGTACTCTGGGAAGTAATGACGGTTCTTCCTCCACATTGTGTTACCTAGATCATGACTATAGTAGTAACCATCAGGGTTAACCACTGGGATTATCCATATCCGGCGGTTATTAACCATATAGGCTACATCAGGGTTTGAACTGTACTGTGTTGTTAAACGATTCGCTATGTATAAGCAGATCTCAACTGTAGGCCATTCACGTGCATGATGAAGACCCATGAGTAATACGCCTGGTTCATCTTCGTCAACGCCGGGGTTATCAGTGATCTCTAAGCAGAGTATCTCTCGTCCTTCATATGATGAGCCGATGCTGGTTAACCTGGTTATACTAGGGTAAGTGTTCGCTATGTTTCTGAGTATTTGATTAATCTGAGCAAGGGTATGATAGGATCCTCTAACTTCGTCACTGTATCTATCTACATCCTCTATTAGAATAGTGAATTGTACGTTTTTATCTTTTAACTCTTTTATTTTCTCTACTGGTATGATAATGTCTATCCATTCACCTGGTCTGCCACCTGCTATATCGTAAAATCCTTTAGGTAATGATAAAGGAGTATTTGTAATGTTAATCCGTATCAAGGTATAAACTGATTCTTTGTCATTCAAGTTCTCATTTGTTATATTATCTCTTAACCCGTTGGCAGGTGCGATTAACAGGAAGGTCATCAACAAGGATAAGCATATGAGTGTGAAGCTGGTGTCTTTGTTTTTACTCCTCGTCTTCATTTTTACCTTCCACCTCCTACTAGCAGCACTACGAACGGGTCTACATCAGCTAAAGTTACCATACCATCCAGGTTGCAGTCTGCTGTATAGTAATACCTGTTTGGATACATTGAATGAAAAGTCTCCTCTGTCATGGTTAGTATCTCTACGAACGGGTCTATATCAGCTAGTGTAACCATGTCATCAGCGTTAGTGTCACCTAAACGGTACATGCGAACTAGGAGAGGATCAGATGGTTGACTAGGTGCACCATCAGTACCTATCTTAACGACCGCGGTGATATTGTAGTATCCATTATACAACCATGTATGTGATGCTTCTACGGTTTCACCGCTCTGGTAGGGGCCAAGCCAGTCGCTCTCAGTCTCATCACCCCAGTTGAATTTAAAATACAGGTTGTTACCAGTATTCGAACTAGTCGTATACGTGTATTGTATGGATAAACCACTGAGTCCTTTAACCTGGCCAGATGGTCTAGCAGGTGACGTCGCTACATTGACAGTGATAGTAGCGTTATACGGTATCCTGTTATAAGCTGTTACTACTAGTTTGAGATCATCAGTGCCTGTTAAAGGTTCAAAGAGGTTTATAGTAGCGTAACCATTATTGTCGGTGTAACCGTAACCTAGTAGAGTATAACCCCTAGAGAGAGCGCATAAAGCACCCTTCAACCCAGGGGTTAATACCTCGAAGCTTGTTGCTCCAGGGTTTATCGTTGACTCATGTATCACGTTCATCGGTAGAGGAGTCCTGGTTCTAACTTGTAATGACGGGTCACCGAATACATGCCACGTATCAGTCATATCGTAACCTTGTGACCCGTATCTATCATTCATGTACATGCACCCGTTAAATGAGATACCACCGAAGGTATTCTTCTTATTGTTCACGTATGACTCTGTTAGTATATTGTTGAATTCATCCTGAGCAGCCATAGGTGGATTCCAGTATTGGTTAACCGATGACATGAACACTGCTATAGCACCTGTTGGTTCACCGTTACGTGAGGCACGAAGCCAAGCCTCAGCGAAGCATGTGTCATAATTGTTGAAATTACCGTTTTGACAAGCGACAGACCAGATGAACGGGAGTTTATTATCGTTAGTTAAAGCGTTAATGTTAGTGTTGCTGAAACCACTAGTCGCCCATGATGTAGCGCTACCATGACCGCAGTAGTTAATTATACCTCGTCCTTCATTAAGAGCGTTAGCGATCATTGTAGCTGTCGGGTTACCAGATGCGTCAGCTCCTCCTTGAGAACCATCGTAGAATTCATCAACCAGACTGTATGTATACCTTAATAGCCTGGTTCGTATATTCCTTATATGCTGATAATCGTATTCACCGTTATCACCAGGTCCTTCTGATGATGCTATACCACTACCTTTACCGTACCAGGTAGCGGTTATCTGCGGTGTGCTCTCATATTCTATGCTTCTAAGAACCTGCGTCTGCACCTGCGCTACAGTAGAAGCTGAGAATCTACCTACAAAAAGATCAGGGTAATGATCAGAGCCTACTATATATGAGTATGTTGGATCTGATGCTCCACCAGATGCTGTGAATGTAGGGATCTGCGCTGCGTCGCCTACTAGTAGAACAAATGTTAAACCATGGGTGTTGTAATAGTTTATAATATAATTCTTTATCTGCGTCGCGGTTGAGCCTATCTGCGTCACGTTAACGATGGTTGTTCTTACTCCTTTCATGTTTTTCCATTGGACAAAGGGTTGCATAGCTGACCAGAAAGCGTTATAGGTTATCACGAGCATGTTACCCTGCTCCTCGACTGGTGTATACCTTAGTGATGCAGGGAAGTTGATGAAATGGTTCTCGTATACAGGTATAAAGTCGGTGTCTAGTGTTAAAGGAGGGTTATCCCGTTCAATGATGTTAAAATTATCTGAGCCGTCAGGGTACACCTCTATGACTACCTTGGAGTAGAATCTTAGTATATGTTGAACAGGGTTATACGAGAACGGGTGCAGTGTCACAACTTGCCCTCTGAAATCACGTAGGATGTAAGGCTCATTTAAAACAGCGATAGATTCAGGGTAGAAGGCATCATCATTGTATAAATGGTTGAACTCGTATGGTATACTATCAGGGTTGATGTTACGGGTTATAGCACCCTTTGAAGGTGCTACCATGATGTTTTCCATATCCTTGTATTTAGCTTTGATTATACGTACATTCATACGTGCAGTGTCAGGTATTATGATGCTTCGTGATACAGCTGGTAGGTCAGGTGCTGATTTCTCCTCAAGGTTTGCTTCACCTGGGATACTGATTTTTATATACTCTACTCCTTGTATGTTGATTTTTTCAGTCTCGTATCTATTTATATGATACGTTAATCTTATCACGTCGCCTATGTTTTCGATAGTGATATCTACTGCTTCGTTTTCCACTAGATGATCAGTGGTTTTTTCCCCTGAAGTATATCTAGCGTTTATGGACCCTGTTAGTATAACGATGCATACTAGACCGCATATGATACTATAGCCTATATTTCTTTTTAAAAAACTCCTCTTCATATTGTGTTTTCCTCCCACGGGTTAGTAATAACAGGGATCTTATTATTATATGTTTTGTTTATTGAGTGATACTAGATATAAAACAAGGTGCTTTCAGTTAACATCCTTAAAAAAACAATGATCATAGGGTGGCGAGCAGGTTATGTATTCGTCTCCGCAGTCTGATAACACGTATTTGTTCTGTGTTGAGTTTATAGTTGATACGTGGAGTTAACCTTTAGATGAATAACAACAAAAAAATTTTTTTAGAGGTTCCTCTCTTTTGTCATCCTCATAATCCAAGTAGTAGTGTAGCTATCATCAAGTATATTATTATACCAACTATGTCAGCTATGGAGGTTATAAGTGGTCCACTGGAGACAGCAGGGTCCCATCCTAATTTAGTGAATATGAAAGGTAATGATAAACCTATTATGCTCCCTACGAATACGATGAGTAGCATTGATATGCTTACTACGATAGCTATCATAAGTCCTCCTCTTATTATACCTAGTAGTGATACAGTTAGACCCATAGTGGCTCCTATCGCCCCTGCTACTATCACTTCTTTCCCTATGCAGTAGTACCAATCCTGTAGTTTAACATCCTTTGTTGCTAATGCACGGACCATGAGTGTTGATGCTTGTGACCCAGCGTTACCACCGCAGTCGATAAGCAGCGGCATGAACAATACTAGTACTATGTATTTAGCTAGTGTCTCTTCGAATAATGCTATAGCTGCTCCTGAGAATATATTAACAAAAATTAGGAATATTAACCAGACTATACGTTTCTTATACAGCATGCGTATAGGTGCTTCTCTGAATTTATCAGGTAGCTTCAGATCAGTCATAGCTGCTATCTTGTGGAAATCCTCTGTCGCTTCTTCTTCTCCTACATCTATTAAGTCATCCACTGTTACTATACCTATTAGGATGCCTTGAGAGTCAACTACTGGTATAGCGAATAGGTTATGTTTTTTGATTAGATGATAAGCTTTCTCCTGATCCTCAAAAGCCGTGATAGATACGTAGGTGTAATTCATTAAGTCAGATATTTTATCAGAGGGGTTAGCTAGTATAAGTTGCCTTAGACGTAGATCATCTATCAGTTTACCGTTATCATCAACTACGTATATCATTGTTAACGTTTCACTATCTTTTCCTTTTTCTCTTATGTATCTGAGTGCTTCTTCAACAGTCCAATCAGCATGTATAGCTATGAAATCAGGTGTCATTAAACGACCAACACTATCCTCAGGGTATCCTAGTAGCTGACGTGCTTCTTTTAGATCCTCTGGTTTCAGTAGTTCAAACAAACGTTTAGTAACCTGTGCTGGTAGCTCTTCGAATAATGCTGTTCTATCATCAGGTGGAAGCTCAGTTAGAAGATTAGATGCTTCACTGTCTGTTAAATTCTTTAATAGTTCATCCTGTGATGATACATCCATCTCGGAGAAGACATCTGCTGCGAAGTCTCGTGGTAATGAACGGAAAATGAAGATGCAGTCTGGTTTATCTGACTCTTGTAATAGCTCAGCTACTGTTGCTGGTGAGAGTTTAATTAGCAGCTCACGTAGCGCCTCCCATTTCCGCTCAGTGATTAGTTTTTTAATCTCGCATTTGGTATTCTCGTCTAGAATCCCATTCCTTGTTCTTCTCTTAGAGTTATTATTCGATGATTCATTGTTAACCTTTGGTTTGCAATTTTGTTTTTTACTCGTCATGATCCCCCATTTTGACTTATAAGGAAGGAAAGACAGAGTAATTTAGTATATTATATTTAGATATTTCTAACATGCTGATGAGTAGTGAAACCCCGCTGCACACTGATGTGGTACTGATTATACATATGTTTTAATATAATGATGCGTTGTACTATTAAATCTAAATAAAGAATTTGGAGTTGAGGGTGGAGAAATGAGGAAATGCGTTATAGTTTACTGGTCGAGATTCGGTAATGGTAAAAGAATAGTTGAATACTTAGCTGAGAAGCTAAAAGAGAAAAACCTGAGTGTTAACGTGTATAGGACTGATGAGTCTGATCCTGCTCATATGGTTGATGCTGATGTTTATGTTTTCTCAGCCCCAGCTGAGGCATTCAACATTCAGAGGAACATGAGAAGATTCCTGAAAAAAATGGGGAATATGGATGGTAAGAGATACTGTATAATAAATACACATGGTATGAAGAGGAACTGGTTATATAAAATGGAGAGGATACTATCAAAGAAGAATATGATTAAGATAGCTGAGGCTGACTTCATCATAAAAGGTAAGGATATTAAAGATGGTAAAGGTTTACCTGATGACTGGAAGGTTAAAACAGATGAGTTAGCTTTAAAAATATCAGAGGTTTAAAAATTTAGAATAACGTAAAAGAAAAAGAGATGGATTTCTTTTATTTTTTCTTCTCGTCATCAGAGCTGGATGTAGTTGTAGCTGTGATGGTTGATTTTTTAATCAAATAGTATGACGCACTTATCGCTACTATAAGAGCTGATACACCAAATAGTATATCACTTGATGTCTTAGTAATGTCTATGATTATGATCTTCCTAGCTGCGACTATAAGGGCTACTAGTAATACTACTTCAACGTGGACGACATGCTCACGTGTGTACATTTTTAATATCTCAAGGAACTCTATACCGACTAGTACTAGGAATAGTAACCCGAATAGGTCGAATATAGCTCTCTGGAAGTCTATGTTTTCGTAATTTATTATGAAAGTGTTTATCATGCTCCATATGGTGAAAATGATCGACACTATTACTATTACACCTAGGAGTATCGTTAGTACGAGTATTATCCATTTCTTATAGTTATCAAAAGATGGTTTTTTCATCAGTATCTTTATGTGTTATCTTATTTAAAAACATTGTCTTTATGTAATGTAAACAAGCATCAGTAACATCTTAATTAAGGAGCATGTTACCATCCAATGAATGATAAAATAGGAGATACTCCCTGTTTTTTGTGGCTTATCACCTAAACGAAAAAAAACCGCTACAGATCCCTGGTTGATTTTACACTTTAGAAAAACAGTTCTACGCAGTGTTTTTCTTATTTGTATGATCTCCCTCCGTCTTTTGTTATTACCAGTTGTTTTGATTCTAATATATTCAGGTTTTTGATTTTTATGAATGGTTCAGGTTTGATTTCCACGCCTGATGTATACGTGAAGGATATATCATTTAGTAGGAATGTTAAAGATTCGTTACCCCCGTTATCCACGTAGCATCTGAGATGAGTAACGTCCTCAACGCCAAAATGCTGATCAACCTCTGCTTGTATGTTTGATGATACCCCCGCGCATTCAACTGGTATCCAACCATTATAGCTGACATCACCGAAGAAGACTTCAACCCATGCGTGAGGGATGGCGTTTTGTTCATTGAGGTTAATTATGTATCCTCTTATGAGTCGTGATGGTATACCTACTGATCTGCATAGTGTGATGTATAGTAATGAGAGGTCATCGCAGTCACCTTTTCTTGTATTATAAGTGATCGCAACTGGTTGTATACCTGGTTTATCATCATGGGTAGTGTACCTTGTGTTGCTTTTTAACCATTTAAATAACTCTTTTGCTGTTGTGAAAGCGTTACCATCTGGTACTTGATCGGCTATGGATCTAGCAGTGTTTAGTATATCTGAGTTTGAGGTGTCCACGTATGATATATCATTGATTACCAGGTTTCTGCAGTACTGCTCCACTAAGTCATAGTGATAGTTTTTAATGTTGTTTATTGATAACGCTTTTTCATCTTTTAAGTCAACTATCACGCTCTCTTGTGTTACAGATGCGTTAACACCTAGAGTGTATACTCTTTGATCTGATCCTTTAATACTCCATGACACTCTATGGTTATCACCTATGTACTCGTGCTTATAATCATACGGGTGTAGTATTGTTATAGATGTGACTATGCCTTGTAGTACTTTCACCATGTCGCATTGATAGCTGATCTCGTATGCCCCTCTACCAGTGCAGTTTATGATGTACCCGTAGCTTACATCGTAGCTGATTTTAACCGGTTGTTCCTCGTATACCGTCTCAGTCTTGATCACATCCTCCAAGCAGCCTGTGTTTAAAGATGATGATAGTAAAAAAAAGATTATTATTATAGCAGGTTTCAATGCTTCACTCATAAAAGACCGGTTTTCTTCACCTCTTTTAATGTTAAGAGTCTCATCTCTTTATTATGATTGATTGTTTAGCCGCTGTAGGGCAGCTATCATTCATAGGGCAGTTACGGCAATCAGGGTTCTTCTCAAAGCAGAAGGATAAACCCAGGTTCACTAGTGATTCTAAGTACTGGTAGACGTTCTCCTTCATCTTCTCAGCTTCTTCAGCTAGGAATTTTATAGTCTTCTCAGGGTCATCTATAGTTACCCATCCTAGTCTTTTAGCGACGCGGTTCATGATGTACGCTTTCTCAGTTAACGGCGTCTTCTTTGTTTTAACCTGTGGTGTAGCAGGTACCCTCTGCCCTGGTTTTGGTTCTCTTGGTAGATCCTTAGCTAATTGCCTCGGGTCAGGCATCTTAGGTATCTTAGATGGTGTGTAATCCTCTCCTTTGAACACAGTTACTGATTTACCACCATGGTTAGTCTCTCTTGTTCTAATCTCAACCATGATAGGTATCTGAAGTGAACCACCAGCTATCAACGCTACACCTATGGGTAAACGCTGTATCTCATCAGCTGTCTGAGTGGTTAAACCCTCTACTGACTGCACGATCGCTTTCAAATCGTTAGGGTTAGTAACTTTCAGTATTATATTAGTGTTACACTGTGAGATAACATTCTTATCAACCTTAGCTGGGCGTTGACTCACTATGCATAGACCCATGCCGAATTTCCGCCCCTCTGAAGCCACAGTTCTCAGGATTGATGATGATATAGCGTGCCCTACACCATGCTCAGGGCAGTAGTTATGAGCCTCCTCCACTATGTAGAGGAAAGGTGGTATACGCCCTGTTTTACGTGCTTCGAATAACTCCTTGGTTAAACGAGCTACAACTACATCCTGTACATCTGGTGGTACGCCTTTCATGTTGATGATTGAGCATTTACCTTTTACCACTACATCCTCAGGTTGTGTGCCTCCTTCATCTGAGAAGACTCCTATGGAGTCGAGTGATTCTAATGATGCTATAACATTCCATTTTGCGTTGCTTTTACTATGGTTAACAGCGTCTATTATATCCCTTATAGTGTAAATCTCTTTGAATTCCTTGATTTCTTTTATCGCTTGGTATAAAACACCGATCTGAGGGCCTGATAGTTTAGCTGATAGTAGATCTATTATCTCCCTTGCTTCAAGGTTTAAACCATTAAGTGTTAGATGCTCGCAGTCCTTCCTGGTGTACAATGGTGAGTATTCTTTTATCTGATCAGCGTAACCACGAGGTTTAACATCGAATCTATCCATATTCTTCTGATCTTTTTTATCTATGTTAGGGGAAGCTAAGGAGGTGTACTCCCCATGGGTGTCTATTATAACTAAGGGTATCTTCTTCTTTAAAAGCTCTTCAACTAGTACACCGCAAGCGTAGCTTTTACCTCCTCCTGTCTTAGCTAGTATACATATATGTTTTTGTATTAATGCATCTATGTTTAAGTAGACTTGTAGTGAATGCCCTTTTAGTAAACCTATATACGCGCCGCTTGCTTTATCAGCGTGTAAACCGAGTACGTGTTTTATGAAATCCTCATCAGCTGTAGTGATCCTGCTGCCTGCATCAAATGGTGTACGCGGCACCTGTAATGTTCCTTTTTCATCTCGGTATCCTATCACATTAGCGTAGGCTGATAAGCTACTGTTCACACTTGGTATCTCCTCTGAGCTGTTCAATCTCTTAGCATCCTCGAATGATAAATCAGAGTAGCGTTTAATATCAAGAACTTGAGCTAGTATGTATCCTTCTTTATGAGGAGCTAATACGTAGTCGAATTTCTTTAGATTACGATCATCAACAGTGAAGTTAAATGATGTTGATCCTACATCCCCGTAGATGAATCCTACAGGGTGTCTACTGTTATCCTTATCAGGCATCCTAATCCCTTTTCTCAGAGCGGAGATACATCCAGTGGTTATTATATTTTTTGTATTTTCTCAGCTGATTCTAATGGCATATGAGCTATAGTTATAAGTGCTTCGATCTCCATGAAGTGGAGTCTTCCAGGTATGATTATCGTATGGAGCGGCGGGCCGAAATCCTTGTTTATCATGTTACGTATAATATCAGCAGCTAGTAACGGGTCAGGTGAGCCAACCCTGGATGCGACGCATATGAGGGTATCCTCTGATAGCACGTTACCTTTGACTTGTTTCTCTAATCTTAGTAGCAGGTTTATCCCTTCATTAGCAGTCATGAATCTGCCCTTGTCAGATTGTATATCTAATAGTACTAGGGTGTGTAATCCTCGTTCTTTATTCTCTTTGATTACATGGTAAGGGCTTACAGGGAAGTAGTTACCCTCAGGTAATACCAGGGTGGTTGAACGACCGAATTTATAACTCTGCAATCCGAATAAACCAGGTGCTGCAGTGATTATACTACTGTTATGTATTACCCTGGTGGGTATACCTTTTTTTAAAGCACGTAAACGTAGATCTATATGAGTGGTAGCGGTCATCGGGTCACCTGGTACTAGTAAGACTACGTGTTCATGTTGAGCTCGTGATAGTATCTCATCTCCTTTTTCAACGTCATCTCTGTTTAGGATGGTGACGGTGCGTCCTATTTTTTCCCCTAGCTGATCGTCTTTTAAACCAACTAGTTTAGAAGTGTAGAACTCAGCGTATACCCTATCGCATTTTTTAATTTCTTGTAATCCACGCTGTGTTATATCCATCTCATCATATAGACCCAGCCCTATAAAGACTAGTTCTCCTTTACTCTTGGTTTTATCCTCCATCTGTATTTCTTTAACTTGTTTGTTATACAAAAACATTTGTTTTTTTCTTTCATTGTTTTAATTATTTCGAAATATTTAAAATCAAAAAAATCATACGTAACAAACTGGGGAGACAACTACCGGCTCTAATAATTATTTAACTTGTCCTTCATGGTTGATCCTTCCCTCTTTTTTTCTAAACTCTTTTTTATAGGTTGTTAGCAAGAAGACCACCAGTTTTAACTGGTGAATGAATTGCTGATGACCTATCAGACCTCAGAAGCCACCTAACTTGTTGAGTGGTAGTTCACAGGATTCCTATGTTATTCACTGATTTAGTCATGATGATTATAAAATTGATTTTAAAACTAGTTGATGAATCATTCGAATTCAGAAACCAGTTGTGTACTCTGCACATGGTGGAACAACACAGCTACTCCTGTTATCAAACGAGGAGGATTGTATGAATCATACGAAAAAAACAAGTTGAATCACTCCTTTTACTCGTGTTAATAGGGATAAAAGTTATAATACAAGCATCTTAGGGATGATCGTTTTTTAACTTATGGTACTGGTTCAAAAAACGGAAAGATTTAAATTCTAAGATATGCATTCCTGTAGCGGAGGTAAGAATATTATGCCATACACACATCAAGGATGGACCTTATACACAAGGAATGTTAAACTGAAGGGAGGGAAGAACCAGACGATTTATTTCTTCAGTAAGAGGAAGCCTAAGAGTGGTACACCCTGTGACCTGCCAAATGGTTACACTGTTGGTGTTAACAAGAGGACAGGCCTCCCATATCTGAAAAAGAGGTAAAATCCTTTTTTTTACCTCTTCTCCTTTATTTTTTTGTCATTGTTTTTATTATTATCCAGTTATTTTTTTGTTCACCGTTGGTTTTTTATAAAACATGATTTATTAGCTGATATTAAATGACGAGGAAGAAGTCAATAAAGAAAAAGAAGGATGCTTACAGGGATATCGCTAGTCGTCGTATTATACGTTTATTCCAGCTTGCATACGGTGCTGCTAAAAACGGCGAAATGAATCTAGCTGATAGATACGTTAATCTGGCTAGAAGAATCAGTATGCGCTACCTGGTTAAAATACCAAGAGAGTACAAATTATTATTCTGTAAGCACTGCTATAGGTATATTATACCAGGTGTAAACGCTCGTATACGTATAAACAAAGGTAGACGAACTGTGACTTGTATAGGATGTAATGGTATCATGCGTATGCCCTTGAAGAATAAGATGACTAACATGTAGCGCAGGTTTCAAACACTCTAACAAGTCGTCATAGCCAATAGTTTTTTTCACTTCTAAACCTTGTATTCGATAAAAAACCCCTCCGCTAGGCTTAAATAACTTTTGGTTTATTACCCTTACCTAATCTATAGAATAAAAAAAAGATGGATGAGAACAACTATGACTACAGCATTTGATGTACCTGCAAATGATTTAATCAACGCGTTAACAAAGAAGTTAGAGAACGAACCAGCTATAGTACCACCAGAGTGGAGTAGATACGCTAGAACAGGTGTGCACACTGAGAACCCGCCTATGCAGAGGAACTGGTGGTATACCAGATGCGCTTCTATACTACGGAAGATATACGTCACTAACGGGATAGGGGTTGAGCGTTTAAGACAACTATATGGTGGTAACCGTGATCGTGGATCTAAACCAAATCGTGCACGTGCAGGTAGCGGTTCAATACCTCGAGAAGCCTTACAGCAGCTGGAGAAAGCAGGGTATGTGACAAGGATTAGAGGTGTAGGGCGAGTTCTAACTCCGAAGGGTCGTTCATTTGTTGATAACACAGCTCATGAGGTTATGCAGAGTCTAGCAGAGAGTAAACCAGAGTTGAAAAAATATTAAAAACATTTGAAATGAATTAGCTTATATTATCTAATTAAAAACCCTCCCTTATAGTTTGAGGTTTTAGATGCGTATGAACGATGAAGAGTTAGAAGCGCTGAGACGTAGAAGATTAATGGAGCTTCAACAGCAACAGATGCAAGAGGCTTTAGAGGATCAGGAGATGAAGGAGAAGGAGTTTGAGCAGCAGCGTCAACATCTACTAAGATTAATCTTAACCAGTGAGGCTAGGGAGCGGCTAGGTAGGATCCGTATAGCGCGGCCTGATATCGCTGAGGCTATAGAGAACCAGCTGATAATGCTAGCTCAGTCAGGTAGACTGCAGAGTAAGATAACAGATGAGTATTTGAAAGAACTCTTAGCGAGAGTGATGCCTAAGAAAAAAGAGATCAATATAAGGAGAAAGTAGATGAATATGTCAAGTCATAAGACACTAGGGAAGAAGATGAGGTTATACAAGGCTTTAAAGAGTAACCGTAGGGTGCCAGCATGGATTATTATTAGAACTAACCGTCGGTTCTTAAGGCATCCTAAACTTAGGAATTGGCGCAGGAACAAACTAAAGATAGGCTGAGGATTTATGGTTGAAGAAGGAAAAGAGATTGATCGTATATACGTTATACCTTTAAGGGATGTTAAACACGGTAGAAGCTCATTAGCTGCACCAAGAGCAGTAAAGAGTGTTAGAAGATTCCTCACAAGACACATGAAAGTCACAGAGGATAAAATATGGATTGACGCATCCTTGAATAATGCTCTCTGGGCGCATGGTAAATACCGTATACCCAGCAGGATAAGGGTTAGAGCTGTGAAATTCGATGATGGTGTAGTAGAAGTTTCATTACCTGAGGTTGAATCAAAGAAATCACGTCGTGAGTTATTGAGAGAGGAGAAGGAAAAGAAAGAGAAAGAACCGATACTACGTAAAGAAGAAGTTAAAGAAGAAACACCTGAGCAGCCTGTGGAAGGAGGAGAAACCGTCGAGGTTATACCAGCAGCTGATGGTGGAGTCAAAGTTAAAAAGAAGAAAACACCGAAGATGAAAGAAGAAAAAACAGAGGAGACAGCGGAAGACAAAAAAGAAGAAAAGGAGGAGACCCTCTCTCAAGACAAAGAAACGTGATAGTAAGATGCTTCAATTGTTAGACTTCAATGAGAACCCTAATATTGGAGTCTACTGCAGGGCTAATGAATCCGTTGTATTCCTCGACAGTAGTGTGAATAATCGTATAAAAAAAATCATCGGGTCAACCCTGGGTGTTAAGGTTGTAGAGTTACGCATAGCTAATGCTAGTATCATAGGTTCACTCCTGGTTTTTAACTCATCAGGTGCTGTGGTGACTGATTTCGCTGATGATGCTACTATAAGGAAGATAGAGGAGCAGAACCTTGACGTGTACGTTATAGAGGATGTGATAAACGCTGCTGGTAATGATATACTAGTTAATGATAACGGAGCGTTAGTACACCCTGGTTTAGAAGATGATACTGTAATGAGGATCGAGGAGACTCTTAATGTACCTGTTGTTAGAGGCACTATATCTGAACTCCCGACTGTTGGGATGGCTGCTGTGGTTACTAACAAAGGCTGCCTCTGTCACCCTAAAATCACCGCGAAGGAGAAGAAGATACTGGAGGATGTGTTCGATGTTGAGGTTATGACAGGGACTGTTAACCATGGTTTCCCTATGATTGGTACAGGTTTAGTAGCTAACACTAAAGGTGCTTTGATTGGTAAACAAACCACTGGTATAGAGATGAACCGTATAGAAGAGGCTTTAGGGTTCATATAGATTAAAAAGAGAAACCTCAGGGATTTCCTTTGATCTTTCTCTTTTTTAGGGGGTTTATGTTTAAAAAGAGATGATTAGTATTGAAAGTTTCTTTTATCGGAAACGTGTTCTATTCTAAACTACACAATATATATAAGATTTTGTATTAAGGGCACCCCATCAATTGAGAGTTGGTTTATAAAGGGCTGACATATTTCTTTATTTGGTGTGGATGAGATGCAGAAAAATGGTATTATTTTAAAAAGTAAAGATATTGAAGAGATTCCATGTTGTCATTTTTGTAACTCTAAAGATGTCATAAAATTTGGTCATCAAAAGAACAAAGTTCAAAGATATCAGTGTAATACCTGTCATAAGATATTCAATGAGAGGTATGGTACATTGTTTTATAAAAAACATCTATCAGATGATGAGATTCTTCAGATAGTGTATCTTTTTCTTACAGGTTATTCTATTGGTAAGATGCCTCCAATGTTTGAGGTTACTGATTATACTATTAGAAAAATTTTAAGGATGTACTTTTGCAGTTTGAAAAAATTCAAATGATATGTTTTGATACCATTGGATTATACTCCTGAGGTTATTGAAATTGATGAGATTTATGTTAAACTTCAGGGGATGGAACAGTTTTATGGTTGGCTTGCTTATGATCCTAAGAATAAATATGTTATTGATTTTGTTATTGGTAAACGGGATGATGAGACTCTTGAAGAATTGTTCATAAAACTTAAACGTTTCAGAGGAAAAGTACGTCTTGTTCTTATTGATGGATATCAAGGATATGAAAAATTCATCAGCAGTTATCTGGGGGATTAAACGAATGAAACCGTTAACTGGTGTGGTTAATAAAAGTCGTTTTAACAAGAAGACAGGGTGATTCTATACCTATGGTTTATTTGGCAGGAGTGGAAAAACGATAGATAAAATCATACAAGAGCTTGGCATTGGTACAACAATTACCACAGCATTGATAGAGAATTTGAATTCCTTCATTAGAGATAATGTACAGTTTATGAAACGGAGAAGTAAGGGACTTTCTAGAGTAATTGATTGGATGGTTGATATATTTGTAGGATACTTCTTTTTTCATAACTTTGTAAAACCTCATTGGGGTCTTAGTAAAAGAAGTAGCAAGAACTGGATAGAAAGAGGTGTAACACCAGCAATGGCTTGTGGTATTACATTTACACAGTTTTCAATATTTGAAATATTGGTATTTTCACCAACTCTAGATTAGTGGGGTGCCCTTTTACGTTAGATTTATATTTAATCCTCTTTTACCTTTCACCTCGGGGAAAAAATAGAACACTATTCTAGGTGTTGAATAATATGATTGATCTACTACTAGATGAACCAGGTAGAGAAGAATTCCTACTAGGTAACGAGGCTATCACCAGAGGAGCATTAGAAGCAGGTGTAGACGTTGTAACCACTTACCCTGGTACACCATCATCTGAGATAGCTGATGCTTTCTCATATATAGCTAGACGTTTAACCAAGGAGAAGAAAGAGTACCCTTTTTACATGGAGTACTCAGTTAACGAAAAAGTCGCTTTAGAGATAGCAGCAGCAGCTTCATTCAGTGGTTTACGCGCATTAACATGCATGAAACATGTGGGTTTAAACGTCGCTAGCGACGCCTTCATGACTTACACTTACGTCGGCTGCCGTGGAGGCCATATAATCGTATCAGCTGATGATCCTTACTGTCATTCATCGCAGAACGAACAGGATAATCGTTATTTCGCATTGTTCGGTAACGCCCCGATGCTTGAACCATCAACACCACAAGAAGCCAAGGAGATGACACGAACAGGTTTTGAGTTATCAGAGAAACTCCAGTTACCATTACTGATGCGTACTACTACACGTCTAAGTCACGCTAGCGGTAAGGTAACATTCAGTGATATGCAGAAGCCTCGTAAAAAAGGATACTTCAAGAAGGACCCTATGCTAGTAACAATACCATCTGTAGCGAGAGCGCAGCACCCTGTACTATTAAAGAAGATGGAGCAAGCTGAAAAGATATCAGAGGAGTCACCATTCAACGAGGTAGTCTCAATCGGTGAACCAGATGATACCGGTATCGTAGCGTCTGGTATATCATACAGCTACGCTAAGGAGACAGCTGAGGATATGAATCTAGATGTACGAATACTGAAACTAGGTATGACTCATCCTTTACCAAGAAAACTATGTGTTGATTTCATTAAATCATGCAGCAGGATCATAATAGTAGAAGAGCTGGAGCCTATACTTGAACAACAATTCAAAGCATTAGCGTTTGATATCAACGCTGATGTAGAGATCATAGGTAAATCAACAGGTCATTTCACAAGGTTATACGAATACAACCCTGATATAATAACCATGGTTTTCACTAAGGTATTCAAGAGTAAAAACCCTTACCCTTCACCAGTCAGTGTTAACATTAAAGCACCTGATAGACCCCCGTCGCTATGCCCAGGGTGCCCTCATAGATCCACGTACTACGCTGTGAAAAAAGCAGCACCAAAAGAGACTATCTACCCTACTGATATAGGATGCTACACTCTTGGTAAATCACCACCATTAGAAGTCGCTGATGTACTGTTATGTATGGGTTCTAACGCTGGTACAGCATGTGGATTCGCAGTATCAACTGATCAGAAGATAATATCATTCATGGGTGACTCAACGTTCTTCCACGCAGGGATACCGCCTTTAATCGACGCTGTGCACCATAACCATAACGTAGTGATAACCATACTGGATAACAGGACTACAGCTATGACTGGTCATCAACCACACCCAGGTACAGATACAGATGGTATGGGTAGACCAGCTAAATCCATACTAGTAGAAGACGTAGCTAAAGGAGTAGGCGTAGAACACGTAGAAGTAGTCAACCCTAACAATATAAAAGAGACAGTATCAGCTTTTAAAAGAGCATTGGAATTCAAAGGTCCATCAGTCGTTGTCAGCAAAGCACCATGCATACTACTAGAAATCGACCGTAAACGAAGAACAGGTGAAACCATCAAACTCTACCATGTGAATCAGGATAAATGCAGACGATGTAAAACCTGCATAGGTAGATTCGGCTGCACAGCCTTGTACTACGCTTCAGATGGGAGTATACATATAGACCCGAACCTGTGTAACGGATGCGGAGTATGCGTACAAGTATGCCCATTCCAAGCCATAACAGAGACAGAGCGGAGGTAGATTAAAAACATGAGGAACAAAAAAAACATCGTACTCGCAGGTGTAGGTGGACAAGGCGTTGTAACAGCTGCTAACCTACTAGGCAGAGCATCTGTGAAAGCAGGATTACCCGTGTACTCATCAGAGGTTCATGGTATGGCGCAACGAGGAGGAAGCGTAGTATGCACAGTACGCATAGGGGATGTATCACACCCTCTGATACCAAGTGGCGGTGCTGATGCTATAATAAGCCTTGAACCAGTTGAAGTCATCAGGTATATAACGTACGCTAATAAAGATACTATTATTATAACTGATACTAACCCTGTAGTCCCGTTCACAGTCTCAGTTAGCGGTGAGAGATATCCTACCTTGGATGAGATTAAAAATGAGCTTAAAAAACATACTAGATTATATCCTATAGACGCTTTAAAAATAGCGAGAGAAGCTGGTGCCACAATCACGAAGAATATAGTAATACTCGGTGCTTTATCAGCATTCGACGTGCTACCATTCAAACATGAGGTATTAGAGGATACAATCCTAGAGGGTGTAAGTGATAAATACAAATCCATCAATAAAACCGCTTTTAAACTAGGTAGAGAAACCATCCTCAAACAGCTTAAAAAACAATAGCAAACTATATAAATAAGTGTCATGTAAACTCCTTAGAAAACATCAACGCAAATTTTATATACTACTATTAATATATTTTAATAAGTTGTTTTATACCCGGTAAGGTAAAAAGGGTGTAAAACCAGATTAAAAAAACTTTAGGGGTTAGTTGATGCGTATGAAAAATATGTTTTTGTTGGTAATGGTAGTAGCAGGTGTTTTACTCTCTCAAGGTGTTTTTGCTGTTGAATTAAACTACAATGAACAACGGATTGCCGATGCTGGTGAACAAGAACCCAGTGTCAGCATTGTATACATTGAAGGTGTTGAACCTGCGCCACCTGGTAGCGGTGATGATCAGCAACAGACAGGTATCATCTCAGGTACTGTTTACGGGAAAAGAGGCTGGTCTGTTTTCCCGTTGATGGGAGCAACTGTAGCTGCTGGTGGTAGGCAAACATACACAGGTATCAGTGGTAGTTATCGTATTGGTAATCTACCATTAGGGACGTATATTGTTGTAGCAAGTTATCCTGGTTATGGTTCTAAAAGTGCGACTGTGACTTTAACAAATGAGAACCCTCAAGCCTCAGTTCATTTCATCCTTGAGAAAAGCAGTGGAGGCGGTAATAACGCATTTTCAGATAACTGCCTACATGATTTTCTTTCACAAGAAAAATTAACCCCAATAATTGAAGGTAGTACTCCTAACTAACTGATCATTGAGTTTTTTTATATTATTTTATTTATCATTTTTTTTAATGTTTGATTCTATTAGTTTTTTTCTATGATAATTTTTTTGTTAATACCTAAATACCTGATTTGATTTTACATGTACTAGTAATACTCTTTACAGTTCATCGTTAGTTTACTAGTTTTGGGTTATTATAACTATTGTTTTTGTTTTAACTTTTTTATAGAAAAGTTCATCTTTTAAATAAAAAATATAAGTAGTGAAAGATCGGTGTTAATATCTTTTTTTCCTGTTTTTTAATCATAGGATATGATCATTATTATTCTAATTTTTATTTTATGAAAACTTGTTTAGAACCATCTATATACATGCTAGCAGTCTGAATAAAAAAAAAAACAATACGTGTTCTAACTATTTTTGATTGTGCAGTATAACCATCCTTCTTTCCCGTCTGGGCTGCTGGCTCTTATAAGGTATTGAGCAGGGGTCGTCGATGTGAACGTGTACGTAGCAGTGTTGTTAACCATGGTGAGTGTTATCTTCTCTGCTACTATGTTGTTATCTATGTTGATGCGTTTAACCACGATAAATGATGAGTTGGTTTCGATGCTTATATGAACTGTGCTATTAGTTAAATACCATGGTCTAGGGTAGGTTTCACTGGTGAATCCTTCAGGGTTTAACGCGTTTAGATGCGGTTTCTGGTATGATGGTTTATCCTGTGTTTGCTGATGTGGTAGGGTTATCACCGGGTCACCTAACAAGATGAGGCTTACCAGCACGATGAATGATTCATCCTTCTCTATGTTAGATGCAAAGGTGTTATCATTGATGTATTTCTTCATTGCTTCTAATACTATGTCACCTAGTCTAATATTGGTTTCGTTGTTTTCATGGTAAAACTTGAATATGTTTAGTAGCATGCCTGCTATGCCCCGTTCCTTAGTGATGGTTACTTCTCCTCTGTTGAGGTAGAGTAATGGTGAGCCTAATGTACCTCTTGTGGTTCCAATATAAGATATTCCCGCTCCGTCTGATAGTAGTACTGCTTCGCCGAATGATTTTTCGCCTTTTTTCATTACTAGTAACGGGTGCATGCAGTCTGTGTCATAAGCGCCGCACATGCAAGCGACTGATACTATTATCGGTATGCGAGTTCTTTCAGGTAGAGCTAGTATATCATCGGTTAATACATACGGGTTTTTACCTTGGTTTTCCTCTGCGCCCCATCGATCAGTGAACCCGTGAGTCATCATGAAGAAGAAGCCTGCCTCTCCTTTATTTAATGCGTTTAGTATGGATGAGCGATTAAAGGATCCTTCTGTTAGGAAGAGTTTTGTTATGTTCATACCTTGGAAGTAATCGTTATTTATAGCATCTGCTGCTATCATTTCACCTGCGTAGCATCCATAGAGGTCCATTTCATCTGTTAGATTAGGTTGAGCTCCTCCTACGTATACATTCTGGAACCATGTCCATGATACATTATCCTGCCATCTTCTAAGTTTTTCAACGTATCTGTATGCCTCAGTTACAGTGGAGACTGATATTCGTCCGACTTTGTAGTCAGGGTATAGATTATAATCTGGTGATATGTAGAAGAAATCAGTTGGTATCCTGTTATTGTATATATCTGGGATTGTTATCATTCTTAGTATTTTTTTGGTCCATCGCATCGTAGAGTGTATGTAGTAGCTTGCTGGTATATGTTCACCATCTCCTAGGAGTGTGACGTATTCTAGATTAGGGTGTGTGTCATCATCTCTCAGGAATTTGATTATTTTTTTAGCGAGATCGTACTTGTAGTTTTTAATGAGATACCTTGATATCTGTGATGATGCGTATCCTTTGAATGGTGGATCCTCAGCAGGTGTGTATAATGTATTAATAGTAGTAGTGTTAATAATGGCGGTTGATACACCGTTGTTGTTATGTATTGTTTTTAGTTTTTCTGCTGCTTGGTAGAATTCAGGTGGTGTGATTATAATACTTTTTTCAGATATTGATAATTTTATGTTGTCTGATGATTGTTGAATGTTTATTGTTTTGTGTTTTGCGTCTACTGTTACTATTGATAAGGATGATACTACAATGACTAAGGCTATTATGATGTTGATGCAAGTCCTCTTGGTTTTTTTATGAGTATATTCCCCCAAAGATATACCCCAAAAAACGTAACAGAAAAGGGGTTTAAAAAACTTTTGTTTTTTATTTTAATAATAAATTGATAAAAATTGTTATTATATATAACAGATTTTTTTATTATATTTTTTGTTTAATCTTATATATGTTTTTATTATATAATAAAAATAAATTTATTTTTTAATATTATTGTTAGTTTTTTTATTGGAAAATTTAATTTATAATTTTTCATATATATTTTTTTTCTCTATGACCATATCTTTTATTCTTTTTTCTATTAAGAATATTTCAGTTATTCTTTTTATTGTGTCTATTTCCTCACGATCTGATACTGACCCTACTATTTTTATCTCCATTTTTTCTAACTCCCCTATTTTTTATTTTTTTTAATCATCCCCCGTTCTTTTCTATCTGTTCTGCTGTTTGCGTTTTAGATTTGTGTCTTTTAATCAGAATGATATAGTGACATTTGTTAAACAGTATCATGCTTATTTTTTGTGAATGTAGAAATAACGAAGGACTGAGCGTGTTCTCTTTGTAACTATCTTCTAAAAAAAGAGGATATGCATCGTTGTTGTTTTTTATTGGGGTGATTTCTATCATTATATAATAGAACTATGCTTTTGTTAAAAAATATAACGTAAGCATGCTAACAAAAATTATTTATATTAGTTATTTTTTATACATATATGTAATTAAAATACGACTGTGTTGTTATTATAATAACACCAGGTTTGTTGTGGTGCATACGCACTAGGTAAGGAATAGAAACATGGTTACAATAAGTAATATAGTAAAAGATATCATCAACAGGCAGACCTTCATCCAAGAATCAATAAATCACAACATAGTATCATTCAATAAACTAGCAAGATACCTAAAACCTAAAATAGAAGAGGAGATGAAAAAAGAAGTAAAAACCTCAGCTATAGTAATGGCTCTTAGAAGACAAGCTGATAAACTAGAAAAAACAATAATCACACCAAAATTCAGCTACTATATAGGGACCATCAAAACTGACATATGCTACATCATGCTCGAAGAGTCACCAGCCCTTCTAAATAAGATACAACAACTATACCCGATAATTGACTTCAAAAAAGGAGGCATACTAAACATCACTCAAGGTAACTTCGAGATAGGCATAATAACCAACAAGAAATACAAGGATCAATTCCTTGATGTACTCAGCGATGAGAAGATACTAGACGTGATAGATGGACTCGTCTCAATATCACTAACATACTCCAAAGAGTTCGTATTCACACCAGGTGTATTGTATGACGTAGTAAGATTCCTAGCCTGGGAGAACATCAACATCACTAGTATAATACTAACATCAACTGAGATGAGTATAATCATCGACCAGAAAGACCTAATGAGATGCTATAAGACACTCTCATTTTTCGCTGAGGATGAAAACAAAGAGACAACCTCATCAAAGAAGAAATAAGTAGAACGCACACGGTTTTCCCCTCCACTGATAAAAAGATTTTTTATTAGATTAGATTATATAGCTGATGGTTATTAAAATTATGAAGAAGCAGATTAGGATCCTCGGCGTGGATGACGCCCCGTTCATGTTTCAGGATTCTAAAACTATGATCATCGGCGTGGTTATGCGCGGAGGAGAATACCTTGAATGCGTGTTAAAAGATGAAATAACCATAGATGGAGATGACGCCACTGATACCTGTATTGATATGATTAAAAAAACAAGGTACCATAAACAGTTAAAAACAGTGATGCTGAACGGTGTAACACTTGGCGGGTTCAACATTGTTGATATCAACATGGTTTATAAAGAGACAGGGGTACCTGTTATAACCATAACAAGGGATAAACCTGATCTAGAAAGCATAAGAAAAGCTCTCCTGAAACATTTCAAGGATTGGAGGGAGCGTTACAACCTGATAGTAAAAGGCAGGATGCATAAAGTACCCACACTCCATAACCCTATCTACATCAAATACATAGGTGTAACACTAGAGGAGGCAAAAGAAATAATAAAGTTATCAACTATACGAGGTACATTACCAGAGCCAATAAGAATAGCTCATCTCATAGCCTCTGGTGTAAAACGTGGTGAATCATATGGTAAAGCCTAAAGCACATGTGGATGAGGTTAAATGCTTATCATGCGGAGCATGCGTATCAGTATGCCCTCAGGATGCTATACTTATAACAGCAGGTAAAGCACGTGTTAATAAGAACATATGCAGTAGCTGCTATATATGCGTTAAAACCTGCCCAGTAGCAGCTATATCAGAAGGGGAGGCATGAAAAACATGAAGTACGATGTAGTAGTAGTCGGAGCTGGACCAGCCGGATCCACCACAGCTGGTTACGCTGCTAAAAACGGAGCAAAAGTGATAATACTAGAACGTAGATCAGAGGTTGGTGTACCTGTACTATGCGGTGAGGGTATAAATAAAAACGTGGATAAATTCGAGATACTGAAGGGGACAAGCAGATGGATCGCTAACAGGATGGATGGTGCACGCGTATACGCTCCTAACGGTACATGTGTAACACTGAAAGCAGAGCGAGCTGGCAGCGAGACAGGTTACGTCATCTACAGGGATATCTTTGATCAGACTCTAGCTGCTTCAGCTGTTAAATGGGGAGCTGAGATACAGTTGAATACTAACGTGACAGGTCTCCTGAAGGAGAACGGTAAGATAGTAGGTGTTAAAGCTCAGCATTTCAACAAGAAGATAGAGATAAAAGCAGATATCATCATCGGTGCTGATGGTGTAGAGTCACGTGTAGGTAAATGGGCTGGTATAAACACAACCTTGAAACCAGTTGACTTGGAGAGTTGCGCTCAGTACACACTTACAAACGTTGACGTGGAGAAGGAGTACTGTCATTTCTACGTTGGTAAAGAGATAGCGCCAGGTGGTTACGTGTGGATATTCCCCAAATCCAAGGATACTGCTAATGTTGGTATAGGGGTTTTAGCTAGTCTTAGTAAACCTGGTCTTGCTTTGCAGTTACTAGACCGGTTCATAGAGAACCACCCATGGTTGAAGAACGGTGAACCTATAAGGCTACTAGCTGGTGCTGACCCTGTAGGGGAACCAGTTGAGAGTGTACGCGGTAACCTTATACTAGTAGGTGACGCTGCTAGACATGTCGACCCGATAACCGGTGGTGGTTTAACCACAGCCCTTGAAGGTGGTCGTATAGCTGGTGAGGTTATAGGTAAAGCTGTTAATGAGAAGAGATTCGACGAGGCAACGCTTAAAGAATACGAGGTTAGATGGCAGCAAACTTATGCTCGTAAATTGAAACGTAACTACATCGCCAAAGACATCTTCCTAGGTTTTGATGATAAAACACTTAACATGCTAGCTGATTCACTCAAGGATTACAACTTCGATGAGATCACCACACTGGGTTTAATAAAAGCACTTGTCAGTAAACACCCTACACTACTAGGTAAACTACTACCTCTGATAAAACTATCAACTGTATAGAATGAAATAGATTAGATAAAGAATAAAAAAAACAGGTTACGTATGAAATGGGGCTTAGTTTGTAAACCTCGAATGTCAAATGCAGTATCATTAGCGAAAGACGTGTATCAGCATTTAAAGGAGAGAGGAGAGGAGGTACACCTGCAGGATTATCTAGGTGAAAGCTTCAATGAGAAAGGTTACTCTCTGAAAGAGATAAACAAGCATGCTGATATAGTTATAACCATAGGTGGTGATGGGACCATACTTTACACTCTTCAGGAGATTGATAAACCCTTATTCGCTATTAACACAGGTGGTATGGGTTTCCTCGCTGAGGTTGAATCAAAATACGCTATACCTGCTCTTAGTAAGATCATGAAAGGCGAATACACAGTTGAAGAGAGATCAAAACTGAAAGTTATAGTTGATGGTAAACGTTTACCTGATGCTGCTAATGAGGTGACAGTGCAGACAGCTCAGATAGCTAAGATGCTGCATCTGCAACTCTACGTGGAGGAGGATCTGATAGAGACTATGGGTGCTGATGGTGTTATAATAGCTACACCGACTGGTTCAACTAGTTACGCGCTTAGTGTAGGAGGACCACTGGTTGATCCGCAGGTGCAAGCTATGATCATAGCGCCTTTAGCGCCTTTTAAACTATCAGCTAGACCATGGGTTGTACCATTAGATAAAACAATAAGGGTTAAACTTCAACCTAAGAGTAAAGAGTCTAAGATAGTTATAGATGGTCAATTCTCCAAACCAGCTTCACCTGATAATGATATACGGGTTACAGGATCTGAAAGGAAAGCTCGTTTTATAAGATTCGGTGAGAGCTTCTATCAGATGGTGCGTTTAAAACTAGTACGATGAAGAATAGAACAGAATGGTTTATATGATGGGTTTATTCAGGAAGAAGTACAGCAATGATGATGACGCTGATGGTCGTCGCACCTTGTCTAAGGAGTGGAGGATAACAAAGAACTGCCTTAAGCTCATATTAGAAGCTTCTAAGAGTAACTACCCTAACGAGTTCATAAGCTTCCTCAGGGTTGATGACGAGGATAAGTACAAGATAACAGAGGTCGTACTAATACCAGGTACAATATCAGGTGCCGCTCACGCTATGATCAGACTAAGCATGCTACCTGTGGATTACAGCATAGTTGGTACTATACATAGTCACCCTTCAGATAATCCTAAGCCATCAGATGAGGATTTATTCCTATTTAGTAGGTACGGTAAGGTTCATATAATAACCGCTTACCCGTACAGTGAGAGAGACTGGCGTGGTTACGATTACAGAGGCGTAGAGGTAGACATCAAAATCGTCTAATCAATAGATTTAAAACCAGTGTAATGATAGAGTCATTATAAATAGCAAGAAGGGAAAGGAAGATGGATAAAGATGATCTATTAGAAGGCGAACAGATAGAACGAGTAGTATACCCGCATCCTTTATCCTTCATGAATTACCAGTCACAATGCATCATACTGATAATATGGGGGGGTATAGTATGGTGGCTTACAAAATCATCTGATTATAAAGGATACTTCCAGGATAACCCGTATGTAGCTTTGATACTATGGGGTTTAGTGTTACTACTCATAGGCGTTATAGCGTCATTGATACTGATACAATGGCGTTTATTCATACTTCATCTTATAGTCTTCGCTGTAGGTGCTTTCACTATAGTAACAGAGAAATGGTGGTCGTACTCAGGTGAATTCATAGGTTTATACTCCATGGCGTGCGCTATCATAGGTTTCCTACTGATAGAGGGTTACAGGAGAGCACATAGGTACATACTGACAAATATGCGTATAATCTACACAGGTGGTTTGTTCACAGCTAAGGAGCGCACACTCACTTATAATAGGATAGTGGATGTAGGATCCACTCAGGGTTTCTTAGGTAAACTGTTAGGGTTCGGTACGATCATACCGACAATTCAACATAAAGATATATCTGAGATTACAAAGGAGAAGGAGATAGAAGATGTGGAATTAGAGGATCTTAAGAAGACTAGTAAGAAAAACAAAAAAAAGAAGAAAGACAAGGATGAAAAAGCAGAGGGTGAAAAAGAGATACAAGCGTTATTATTCGCTAAGAACCCTTATCTACTTAGAGGCGTCTACCCGTTTAAAGAAGTGAGAAAAACAATACTGTACTTGTACCAGGGTAAACCTGTGCCAAAACAAACTCTTGAAGAACCAGTAACTATCACACGTACTCCTAAGAGTAAAACAGAGGATAAAAAACTCACGACGTACCAGCGGGAGCAGTTAGAATTCCAACGCAGACAAATTGACCTGCAGCAGCAGATGAAGGAGCTACTGCAAAAACAGATGCAAGCAAAAGCTAAACTAAGAGAGATAAAGAAGGGGAACGAAGAGGAGATTGACGAGGAGGAGACAAGAGAAGAAGATGATGAAGGAGAAGTAGAGATGAAAGAAGCTACTGCTGATGAAGAGCGGGAGTTAATAGATTATATTAAAAACATAAAAACTAAGGATAAAAATGATGAGTAAGGATAACGAGTACATAGTGAATAAAACCATAGAATTATTTTTTTCCTGTTTTCCCTCGTTCATTAAAAACCCTAAGTGAAGTGGCTTTGATTTGTTCATTATCTCAGAGATGATGGATGATTATCTACGATATCACAAGTAGATCTCATTTATTGTTATGTCTATCCTGTTGAGTCCCTTGTTTTAATAATCAGAGTAATAGGCGCTTTTTTTTATTTCAATTAATATTTTAGTGATAATCTAATTTTATTGCTGATGAGGGAAGTGAAAACCAGTCTTGTTAACGCCTGACATGTATTCATTAGAGATCATATCATAGGTTATTTTTTTCATAGTGGAGGAGACTATAACAAGACTCATTTGAAGATTGTAAAAACTTTTTTAGTTCAATCCAAACACTATCAAAAAATGTTAAATCAAAAAGAGAATAAAATAGGATTTACAAAGGATCATTCTCTGATGGGTCAGGGGTTTTTTCAATTATCTGAGAGTTTTCCGCTAAATCCAAGAGACGCTAAAGGATCTTCCTATTCATCAACCCAACGGAGAGACGCTGATAAACATCAAATATATGACTCTTTTTTTTATCTATGCATCGCTCTCTGTTTTAAATCCTGCAGGATGTTCATATAGTTGATGAACGCGTCGTATGGTACCTCATAAGGGCTGAAATAAGCATGCACTGCTCCATCCTCAAACCCTTTAGTTGACATATAATATAAATGATCAGATGTTTGCAGTAGACGCCATACGTACAATAACTCCTCGTCTTTTTTCTCACGGAGTATACGACCAATATCCTTCAACTCATTGAAACAAGAGATCTGCATGTTGTTACCAAGCCAAGTTGAAACATCACGATCAGCATCAGCCCATGATATCGCCCAGGGTACATCAATCTCTCCTTTAACATCGTACCTATTAACTGCTTCAGATACTGTTACAAAATCAAGATTATCATACTTCAAGACTTCACCTGGTAGATGCTCAAGGAATTCGAATATACCTGTATCAGCCCATTGATGCTCACCGAAAGTCTCATAATCCATAAATAGATTGATCACGTCACCAGGTGAATCAGCCATCCATTTAGCGTACTTATCAGAGGTTAAAGGGTAACCTGACCATCCACGAGCTGAGAAACGGAAACCAACATCATCACTCAGCATGTAATTCCTCATTAAAACCTTTATATCTATATTAACAGGTTTGTACAAGTAGTTAGGTGAACGCCAATCAAGTATCTTATCAGCCCCCTCAGTGATTATCCCTTTGTAACCCATATCAGATACCTTCTTAGCTATCCTGTTATCGAATATAGCCTCAGTGTTACGGAAAACCTTGGGTTTATAGTGGAATATACGGTATATCATGTCACGATGCATCTTAACTTGATCCTCAAATTCGTCTAAATCATCATACAAAGATGATAAAGAATGGAAATAAGTCTCCTCTATAAGGTCGACAGCACCAGTATCAAATAAATCCTGGAAGCTTTCAAGCACCCACGGCATGAACAACTCGCAGTACTCAACAAACGTACCAGTAAGACTAAAAGACACACGGAATCTACCATCATACTTGTTAATCAAATCAAGCAGCAGCTTATTAGTAGGAATATAGCATTTAGACGCCACCTTCTCGAATATAGCACGATTCTTCTTATGATCAAAGTAGGAGTTATAAGGATCCTGCACTCCTCCTATGTTAAAAACAGAGAAACGACTGAGACGTACAGGTTGATGCACCTCGAAGTAGAAGCATACTGAAGGCATAATACCGTTTTACCTCATGATTTTACTGTAGACTTCCAGGGTCTTATCTGCAACACGATCCCAGGTAAATAAATTTATCTCTTTTAAAGAATATTTACTCATAGTGGTTCTAAGAGGATCATACCTCAAGAGTGATATGATCTTATTAGCCATCTCATCAGTATCCCAGAAATCAACCTTGAAGCAGTTCTTAAAAACCTCGGATACACCAGAACTCTTAGATACGATAGTAGGCGTACCAGCAGAGCAAGCTTCAAGAGCGGTTATACCAAAAGGCTCACTAACAGATGGCATAACGTATATACTAGCGATCTTGTATATATGACGAACCTCCTCATCACTGAGACTACCAGTGAATATAACCTTGTTAGCTATACCTAACTCTATAGCCTGATTGATCAAACGAGGCAGCATATCCCCGCTCCCAGCTATAACGAAACGGGTATCCTCATGTTCCAGTACTTTCTTCGCGGTTTTAAGGAAGAATTCCGGTCCTTTCTGTAGAGTGAGCCGACCTAAAAAAAGAACCAGATTCTTCTTCTCCCCTTCGCCTATAGGGTCAACCGCGTTGTATATAACCTCAACCTTATCAGGGTTGATACCGTACTTCTCCACTATGACCTTCTTCGTGAAGTTACTAACAGCGATGATACGATCAGCCTTCTCCATGCCTTCACGTTCAATATCTATGAACCATTGATTAGGATACAACCATCCTGCTCGATCATACTCAGTAGAATGAACAGTTACCACTAGAGGGCATCCTAGCTTCTCCTTCAAACGAACAGCAGCTTTCATTGTAAGCCAGTCATGACAATGAATGAGATCATACTTACCGTTAACGCATTTAAAAAGTAACTCATTATACTTGTATACTTTATCATAGAACTGACCGCTAAGCTCTTTACTATCAGGCCTGTCGTAAGGGAATAAAACAGCGTCACCCACCTCTATTATCCTAAGGTTCTTTTTATCACTAACAGGTCGATCCTTAACACGAGGCATATAGAAATCTATCTCAACGTTTTTATCAGCGAGACTACGTGTGAGACCATAACAATGAGTCCCAAGTCCACCAACTTTAAATGGCGGGTACTCCCAGCCGAGCATTGCTATTCTCATAAGTTTTTTTCCTCACCATTTTTCTATACATCTCTAACTCTTTCTATTTTCTTAGGCTTCGTGCATCTAAACAGGCTTTCTAAAGGAGTAAAACGCAACGTTTACCTATATATAACTATTGCGTTTTTTTCCTCCCAGGGTCTCTGTAAATTTTTATAGAGACTCCTCTTTCTCAGGCTCACTCTACAGGTTCATCAATTTTTTTTATTACAGGATTTTGTTATCAATTATGGTTTTATAAGTTTATCTATTCTTTTAAGATCCTGTAGTATTTGTAACATTTTTCATCGCGTAATCATTATAAAAAAATAAGAAAAACATTTTTTGACGTTGTTAACCCAGTATATGCAAAAGCTGAAATCATTCATTTCAATGTTCACGTCATGTTAACAAAAAAAATAATTTGTGTTAATTT
>Ga0209162_1000868_pt1 | contig 31626 bp, 27 predicted proteins | sample YNPNPMetaG_FD_187121 | JGI IMG/M metagenome (GOLD analysis project Ga0209162, IMG submission 187121) | Anoxygenic and chlorotrophic microbial mat microbial communities from Yellowstone National Park, USA - YNP NP MetaG (SPAdes) (version 2) ...
GCCATAGTGGGGAAGAACGACATCCCGTAGGGCATCCCCGCGACGCGCTGAACCAAAATCGCCATCTGCTCGTCGCTTTCCCCCAGACCGCGCTTGCGGCGGTAGGAGAGCGCATCAGGGTTCAAAGCGCTTGCGTAGACCAACCTGACGGCGTTCAGGAACGCTTCAAGGCGCTCGTCGGGGCTGCCCTGGTTAGCGCAGAACTCGCTGCGATACTTGCCCGCGAAGGCGTTGCCGAAGCTGTCCTCCAGCAGACTTGACGAACGAACGATGATCGGGGCCTGCCCGTAGTAATCTAGCATGTTGCGAAACTGCTCTAGAATCGCGGGAGGGAACTTGCCTTCCAAAAACCGCCTCTCGACCTCCTCGAACTCCTCCCAGCTTAGCCGCGAGTTGCGGGTCATGTTAAGCCTGAGTCGGAACAGGTCGTTGTTAACGAGGAACGTGAAGAACACATCCGAGCCGATGTAGAACGAGTCATGGGCTTCGAGGATCTCGCCGAAGTCGATATCGGCGAATTCTGGGGCATCGGTGAGCAATATCCGGCGTGCCAGCAGCATCCCCGCCGCCTTGCCGCCGATGCGGCCGGAGCCGACAACCCTCTCGCGTACGGTGAAAAGGTCTTCGAGGGTCAGATACCGCTCGGCGAGCTTGCTGAACTCCGGATGCATGCCGATCATCATTCGGCAGAGCTCCTGCTTCAGGGCTTCAAGCTCCGGCGTCAACTCGTCGCACGGGCCCGTATCGCGAAACTGTCCCAGCCGTCGAAACACGGTCTCCCACGGCGCTATCGATCCGCTTGCGCCCCTCAGCGGGTGTTTGCGGGCGGTGGAAGACACTGCCGCTGCATCTCCGCTCTGGAACACGGGTGTCCAGCTCTCGCCCTCCGCCAAGTGAGGCAAGAACATCTGCGGCGAATAGCGGTCCCACACCTTGAGCGGGTGCACATACATCTTTCCGCCGACACGGTAGACGTCGGCCAGGATCTGGGTCGTGTCACGTATTCGCGCTACGGCGTTGTGAGCGTGACGACCCCTTGTCAGCGCGAAGTAAGTAACCGTATCGAGCTCGAAGAGAAACGGGCAGGTGACTTGGAAAAAGTTGGCGAGCAGTTCGTCGGTAGCCCATTCTTCCACCAGCGCGGAGAGGTTATCGAAGACGTAGAATACCTCGTGCCCGCGCTCCTCGATGATCCGGTGGACCTCGCCGCTGAAGTAGTCGAAGCCAGGGCTTGGGTCCACCTTTGCCACCTCGATGCCCTGCTGTTCCTTAAGCGCGGCGGGATGAGGCGCGAAGCGAATGTAGACCAGCTTCCTGCCGTCGGCCAGCGCCTGCGCCGAGAACGGCCTAACGAAATAGAGGTAGTCGTCGAGGGTATCGACCTGCCATACGACGTTATCCCCAAGCCTCAGACCCTGGAACACGTCGTCAAGAGCCGGTATTCCGCTACTAACTAAGCAATTCTCCAAATCTGATCGTTCTTTCCTTGAGAAGCCACGCCTAACGCGACTTCCCCCTACGCAACTGTGATGATAGAGTATACCACGTTCCTTCAGGACGGTTTTCTCCAATGATGCTGCAATTCGGACCTACGAGAATCCGACCTTTGGCGCAGAGCATTGGGCTAACTCGAGGAATACGCAGTCGTGCTTTGTGCAGCCCGAATTACCGGGTTGATACGTTTCGGTCTGAAGGACAGTCGAGCCAATCTGAAATTCCTCTTTCGGCTTAATGGGTTTCTTGACACCTTGATGGCGCGGCAATATAATCAGGTTGATAGAACAAGGTTCTCGAAGAAGAGAGCCAAGCCAGGAATGGTGCAACGAAAGCGCGGCTCCGAGCTTAGACACCGGACTGCGCTTTATTGGCGTTTATGGACACACAAACCCTCATTAGCCTCGCGATAGAGATCGGGAAGATCGTGCTGATTGCGGTGATCCTGCTGATGTTTATGCTGGTAGCCGTGATCTACCTGGTCCTCAAACTTCGATGGGTAATTGCGCGCATTCAATCCCGACTCGGTCCCAACCGCACCGGACCGTGGGGCGTGGCGCAGACGGTCGCGGACGCGCTCAAGCTTTTCCAGAAGGAAGACGTGATCCCGTGTGGGGCGGACAGGTGGCTGTCCACCATCGCCCCGGCGCTTGTGTTCGTGCCGGCGTATTTGGTATATGTGGTTATTCCTTTCGGCGAAGGCCTTACCGCGCGCAGCCTTAACATCGGCGTAATCTACATAAGCGCTATCTCAAGCATTGGAGTGATTGGCATTGTGGTAGCGGGCTGGGCATCGAACAATAAGTGGTCGTTGCTTGGAGCATTCAGGGGCGCAGCCCAATTGATAGCTTATGAAGTCCCGATCATACTCGCGATTGCCGCGCCCGTGCTTATTACCGGGTCGTTGGATTTGAACGAGATAGTGAAAGCGCAGGCAGGCAACTTCTGGAACTGGAACCTTTTCCACGTCACCGGATACCCGATGCTGCCAATTGCATTTTTGATTTTGCTTATAGCGGGCTTGGCGGAGATCAACGTCGCTCCGTTCGACATTATGGAAGCGGAGAGCGAGCTGGTGGCCGGCTTCAACACCGAGTATTCCGGCATGAAGTTCGCAATGTTCTTCCTGGCCGAGTTCGCGGCTTCCTTCACTCTGGCAGCCGTGATAGTGACGCTGTTTCTGGGTGGATTCCAGCCGCCGCTGCACGTTCTAGGTGGACAACTCAAGGGGTTGGCGCTTACCGGCGTATCTTTGTTTTGGTTCCTTGCCAAGTGCTGGGTAGTGGTGCTCGGGATAATGTGGATCAGGTCCACTCTGCCTCGCGTAAGGATAGACCAATTGATGAACCTCGCCTGGAAAGCGTTGATACCGGTGGGACTGGTGAACCTGCTCGCGACCGGCGCTTACGTGGCGTTCTGGATGCCAAGGTAGGGTCTAGAGATTAGAGGTTAGAGAAAAATGGGGCCAGTAGCCCCACCATTACGCTGCAAACCGGCCCTGGTAGCTGAACTTAACATGTCACAAGTGCTCAAAGACATAGCTAACGCATTCATAAGCATCCCGAAGGGATTGTGGGTCACGCTCACCCATTGGAGCATATTCCGGCCCTCGGTGACGGAGCTTTACCCGGAGGAGAAACCGAAGCTTCCGGAAAACTACCGTGGTATGCCGACGCTGCCGGTGGACCCAGCCACTGGCCGCTCACGTTGCATTGCTTGCGGAGCTTGTGCGAAGATGTGCCCCGAAGGGATCATCACGGTCGAGGCCGAAACGGGCGCGGATCCCAAGGACCGCAAGCCCGCTAAGTTCACCATAGACATATCGCGGTGTATGTGGTGTGGGCTGTGTATGGAGGTATGCCCTAAGAACTGCCTGAAACCGGCGCGGACTTTTGAGCTGGCCTGCCGCACGCGCGACGGGATGATCTACAACCTCGAAGACCTAATGAGACTAGGCGGCGCCTTTCCCGCAGAGCCTGAAGGTGACAAGCAATCGGAAGAACCGACCTAATCGCGATTGAGAGACAGCGATGCATCTTTTCGGACAAACAATAACCGGATACCAAATAGCGTTTGTGTGCCTGGCGGGGATGACCGTGGGCGCGGCGGTGATGGTGGTGCTTATGCCCAACATCCTCCGCGCAGCGTTGTTCTTGGGTCTGACGCTCTTCGGAGTAGCGGGGTTGTTCGTGCTTATGAACGCACCGTTTTTGGCAGCAGTCCAGGTGATGATTTACGTCGGCGCTATCACTACGATGATCATCCTGGCCATATTCCTATCCCATCGCGTAATGAAGGTGGGCTTTTTCCAGGCGATCTACAACCCGCTGCTTGCGGCGGGCGTTGCGGGACTGGTGTTTTTGTTCTTGTTCATCACGGTTGCCAATTCGGTGTGGGTGAAAGGGATTGTCGCAAGCGGTCCATCGAACAAGGACATCGGCGTGCACGCAGTGGCGCGGTCACTGATGCAGCCTTATGTGTTTCCGTTCGAATTAGCGTCGGTGGTATTGCTGGCTGTGCTGGTTGGCGCGGTAGTGATAGCGAAGGAGGATGCACCGGGTGGGTCATAGCGCATACGGAATCCCGATAAGCTGGTTTCTCACAGTCGGCGCGATGCTCTTCGCCATCGGCCTCTTTGGTATGATGACCCGTCGAAGTGCCATTGGCATGTTGCTCTCCATAGAACTCATGCTCAACGCCGCGAACATTAATCTGGTCGCATTCGGTGCCTATCTGAAGATGCCGGTTATAGCGGGGCAGGTGTTCGCGGTGTTCGTAATCACGCTTGCTGCCGCCGAAGCCGCCGTCGGCCTGGCGATAGTGATCAATCTCTACCGCAACGAGCAGCACGTCGACGCAGACAAAGTTACTGCGATGAAGGGGTAGGGAGGTGTCAGCTATCAGCAGACAGTCGCCGAACAGCCTGGTAGCTAACGTCTAACTGCCGGAAGAGGGGAATGGATTGAGAAGAACTGCTGTCATTATCGTTGCCTTGGCTCTGATCATCACCCGCGCAGGTGTCGCGGATGATGTGAGGCCGGACGCCGCGCAGAGCTGGCACGGGCTTACTGGGCTATATGTAATACCGACTGCACGCACCCTTAACGCGGGCGAGATAGGGCTCAACTACGGCGAGTCGAAGCACGTCGAGTTCATCGGCAGCCGCAGGTTCAGCGACAGGCAGGTGCGCGCGAACGTCACCTACGGGGTCCTCGACAACCTGGAAGTCGCAGTATCGTATTGCCGCAACCTGCTGGATATTGGCGACGGTTTCGTGCCTCAGATGGGCAACCAAAGCTTTTTGTGCTTTGGCGTGAAGTGGCAGTTTTTGAATGAGACAGGGAAGCGGCCGGCTATCGCTCTAGCTGTGCGGGACATTACAAACGATATGCAGAACATCGAGCCGCTTAAGAAGGTAAACAACGGGCGCAAGTATTACTTGTTGGCTAGCAAACGGATGGTCGAGGACAGGCCAAAGTGCAGGTTTCTGGATGCGCACGCGGGTGTCACACGCGACGACCTCAAGACCTCCGGCCTGTTCGGCGCTGAGCTTGCAATGAGTGGCCAGCTCAGCTTCATAGCCGAGGGGATGTGGGACTCGCCATACCTCAACTTCAGAGATATCTACCTGAACCCGGCGCTTAGAGGCACGGACGAGCACCCCGGCAGGTTCATATTCGATGTTGGATTTAGGATGCGCCCCTCCGTTGTGCCTGGCGTGGTAATTGACGTGGGAGTTGTCTCCGACGGCAAGTCGGAGTTCTCGTTTGCATTTGGCTACGTAGGGAAGCTGTAGTGGTTTGACGGCACCGTTACAGGCCGACTCATTCAGTTGGCGAGAGTAGATGAGAGATTTAGGTTCAGCGACGCCCCGTCATTTCGAGCGGACGGTTAGTATACTCGAAACCTATCGTGCATATATGAACAACATGGACTTGTGCTACGACTTTATACCTGGTGACCAAGAATGGTAGAACTCGCCTGGCTGATACCTGTGCTACCGCTAATCTCGTTCGCGCTCATTATCGCGTTCGGAAAAAGGCTGCCCGGCGAGGGCGCGTATGTGTCGATCGCGGCGATAATCGGCGGGTTGGCGCTCTCGATCGCGATCGCGGTGCAGTGGTTCCTGCTGGGCGGTATGCACGCGCATCATAACCTCTTCAGCGTCCTCGCGCCGTGGCTGCCCGGGATTGATATGGGCTACAGCGTTGACAGCCTCAGCATCGTGATGCTGCTGGTGGTGACCGTGGTCGCCTCGATGGTGCAAATCTACAGCGTGGGCTACATGCACGGCGACAAGCGATACAGTCGCTACTTCGCGTATCATTCGCTGTTTTCGGCCGCGATGCTCACGCTGGTGATCTCCAACAACATCCTGCTGATGTTCATGAGCTGGGAGATCGTCGGCCTTACGTCGTATTTGCTGATCGGGTTCTGGTTCGAGAAGCCGTCGGCGATGCGCGCGGCAAAGAAGGCGTTCCTGGTGACGCGCGTAGGTGATGTCGGCTTTATGGCCGGGATGATCATGCTGTTCCTGAAGACCGGCAGCTTCAACCTCTTCGGCCGTGCGGGCATATTCGAGAACCTGGACAAGCTACAGGTGATTGGTCCGTTCGGACTGTCGCTTGCGGCGATGGCCGGCCTGCTGCTGTTCTGCGGAGCGGTGGGCAAGAGCGCCCAGTTTCCGCTGCACGTGTGGTTGCCGGACGCTATGGAAGGCCCGACTCCTGTATCGGCTCTAATTCATGCGGCCACTATGGTCGCGGCGGGCGTTTACCTTGTCGCAAGGATGTACCCTGTGTATCTTTCGGATACAAGCGGCGTTGCGCTGCAAGTTGTGGCTTATGTCGGCGCGTTTACCGCGCTCTTCGCGGCCGCCATCGGCGTGGCGCAAAACGACATCAAGCGCGTCTTGGCCTACTCCACCATTAGCCAGCTCGGATATATGATAATGGCGTTAGGCGTGTTCGGCTACGTTGCGGGACTGTTCCACCTCGTGACCCACGCCTTCTTCAAGGCGCAACTCTTCCTGGGCTCCGGCAGCGTCATTCACGGCACAGGCACACAGGATATACGCGAGATGGGTGGCCTGCGCAAGAAAATGCCCATCACGTTCTGGACTTTTCTCATATCCACGCTCTCATTGTGCGGGATACCGTTCATAACCGCCGGCGGATGGAGCAAGGAAGAAATACTCACCGTGGCGTATCACACCAACAGAATCATCTTCTGGGCAGGCGTGATAGGCGCGTTTATGACTTCCTTCTATATGTTCCGGCTGGTCTACAAGACCTTCTTCGGCGAGCCGCGCAACCACGACATCCATGCCCACGAGAGCCCCAGGGTGATGACGGTCCCGCTCATTGTGCTCGCAGTGCTGGCGATTGTGGCGGGTTACGTGGGAACGCCTTTTGCCAATGCCTTCGAGCACTCGATGGCTCCTGTATTGGGTCACCACTACGAGGAGTTGCTTGCCGAGAACCAGCGTCGTGCGTTTGTCCTCACGGCTGGATGGGAACCGGGGACAGCTCCTGTGGCGGAAGCTCATCGCATTATAGACGAGGCGCGACTGGCGTTCAACGTTCCGGTGTTCCTGATAGGAACCCTTGCCGCACTCATCGGGATTGGCCTTGCTACCATCATCTGGTACAAGCAAATCCTTAGAATCGAGAAGCTGCAGCCCTACTTCGGCTGGTTGGCGAAGATCGTCGAGAACAAATACTACATCGACGAGATTTACAACGCGACCATTATCCGCAGCATGATGATGCTTGCTGCGTTTCTTTTCTGGTTCGATAAGTGGGTGATCGACTACTGCATCGTGAACGGCGTCGGGTATCTGACGACGGTCGCGTCGGCAGCTTGGGGCTGGTTCGACAAAACAATTATAGATGGGTTAGTGAACCTGGTCGGTTGGATCACCAAGACCGCCGGCGCCGGTTTGCGTTACCTGCAGACCGGCGTCGCGCAGCAGTATGTCTTTCTGATGGTCGGCGCGGTTGTTGTGATATGCGCCGTTGCGCTTATCGGTCACTACTCGGAGGTAACATGGATTCCACCAATAATTGGGTTCTTCCGGTAATAACGTTCTTCCCGTTGGTCGGGGCTCTGGCAATTATGTTTATGCCTCGAGATCGTGACGGGGCGATAAAATGGACATCGGTCATAGTCAGCCTGGTTCCGCTGGCGCTTTCCATCTGGCTATGGTTCGCGTATCAGCGCGGCGGAGCGCAGTTCCCGGATGGTGCGCAGTTCGTGGTAGACCTGCCGTGGATACCCTCGCTTGGCGTAAGCTTTCTTATGGGCGTGGATGGTCTAAGCGTGCCGTTGGTCTTTCTAACCACGCTGCTCACGACGCTCAGCCTCATCTACTCGCTGTTCATCGATCTGCGGCCTAAGGAATATTTCTGGATGTTCCTGCTCCTTGAGACCGGAATGCTGGGCGTGTTCACGGCGTTGGACTTCGTGCTGTTCTTCGTGTTCTGGGAAGTGTCGCTGGTTCCCATGTATTTTCTCATCGGCATTTGGGGCGGCCCGCGCCGGGAGTATGCGGCGATCAAGTTCTTCCTTTACACTATGGTCGGAAGCATGGCGATGCTGCTGGCGATACTGGCTATGTATTTCTCGCCCGAGGTCACCCGTCTTGCCGGACAACACACTTTCAATATGCTTCAGATAGCCAGGGCGCAGCCTTTTGCCGTAGGCGCACCGCTGGCGGGAGCGCTGGTGTTCTGGGGGTTGTTCCTCGGCTTTGCTATCAAGGTGCCGATGTTTCCGTTCCACACGTGGCTTCCGGACGCCCACGTCGAAGCCCCGACAGCCGGCTCCGTGATTCTGGCCGGAGTATTGCTGAAGATGGGGACCTACGGCTTCATGCGAGTGCTGATGCCGATGATGCCCGAGCAGTTTAAGATTTACTGGCCGATAGTAGCTGGGCTATCGCTTGTGGCGATCATCTACGGAGCTTTTGTGGCGATGGCGCAGTGGGACCTCAAGAAGCTGATCGCGTACTCTTCCGTAAACCATATGGGCTACGTGACGCTGGGCTGCGCGATAGCAGGCAGCGGCTCGCTGGCAGCAACGGAAAGCAAAGTTCTGGCGCTAAACGGCGCACAGATGCAAGTATTTAGCCATGGCCTTATCACGGGCGCGCTCTTCTTTCTAGTAGGTGTTATCTATGAGCGGGCACACACTCGCGACTTGGCATCTTTCGGTGGATTGGGCGCAAAGGTGCCGATCTACGCTGGAATGCTGATCTTTTGTAGCTTGGGCTCTTTGGGATTGCCCACGATGACTGGGTTTATCGCCGAGCTGTCGGTGCTTACGGGCACGTTCAACGCGAACCCGCTTATTGCAGGACTAGCGTTGATCGGAGTTGTGGTAACAGCGGCATTTATGCTCTGGATGCTACAGAGAGTGCTGCTTGGCCCGCTGAACCCGAAGTATGAGAAGATGCCCGACGCTGACACGCGCGAAATAATCAGTGTTGCGCCATTGATGGCGTTGATGTTACTCTTCGGCATCTTGCCTGGACCGATATTTGCTATATTTACCGTCGCGTCAAAGGCGATTGTAGGGATACTGGGGTAAATGCGGCCGCAGTCTCACGACTGCGGTTGATACATTCTCCCTTTTCCCCTGGCATGAGTGGAACTTCGGATTGTCCGTAAGCGACGACCTGCAACTGATTAACCGAAAACTGAGAACTAATAGCATGCACTTAGGCGATTTAACACTAATAGCACCGGCGATTTACCTTACTTTGGCGGCAATTGTCGTCCTGCTAGTGGGGGTAGTCGCTGCTCGCAAGCCTGATGTGGGTCTGGATCACTACCTGCCTTCTCAGTATCTTGCCCCGGTGATGATGGTTCCGGCGATAATATTGGCCGGTTGGGTGGTCTGGCAATCATGTTATCTTTCGAACAAGACGGTTGAGGCTGCAATCGATGGTATTTCGGTGCGAGTGCCTGCTATTAATGTATTCGTGACCGCCGGAGGCCACGCGCAGCTCACGGTCGATGCGTTCGCGGCGATACTTTCGCTGGTTGCGCTCGCGGGCACGTTAATTGTGATGTTGATGTCGCTGGAGCATTTCGGTGAGAGGCAGCCCCACAAGGCAGAGTACTACTCGCTGTTGATGTTCGCGACAGCCGCCGTTTCGCTCGCGGTTTCCGCTTCTGACCTCATTGCAATCTATTTGTCTCTCGAGTTCTTGAGCTTGATCAGTTACGTTCTCGCGGCCTTTGCCAAGGCCGACCGCCGTTCCGCCGAAGCTGGCCTTAAGTACTTCCTCTACGGCGCAGCGTGCTCCGCGATGATGCTCTACGGTATGTCGATTTTGTTCGGGATCACGGGCGGCAGCACGTCGCTCACGGCAGTGGCAAGCGGATTCTCCAGCAAGGCAGCGACAAGCGGCGCGGGCTGGGCGGCGATGATCTTTGTGCTGGTGGGACTTGGTTTCAAGATAGCTCTGGTTCCGTTCCAATTCTGGGCGCCGGACACCTACGAAGGCGCACCGACCCCGATCACGGCGTTCTTATCCGTAGTGAGCAAGGTCGCTGGAATTGCGGTGTTGATCCGATTCCTGTTGGTGGTTGGGTTGCCTGGCGTGGAGATAGGTATTAGCTGGTATTGGGTGCTGGTGGCGCTTACCGCGCTGAGCATGTTCTTCGGCAACCTGGTGGCAATTTGGCAAAGAAACATTAAGAGAATGCTGGCTTACTCAAGCATCGCGCAAGTCGGCTACATGATGATCGGTGTGTTGACCGCCGTGAGGAGCGCCGGAGGGGCATTGTCACCTATATTGATGGGCAACAATGGATCCGTCGCCTCCCCGATCTGGTCAGTTGGAAGCGATGTGATCTCGCGCGGTTGGGACATACCCGCAGTGCTTGCCTACGTCATCGCTTATCTCTTTATGAACCTAGGCGCGTTCGCAGTAGTAGTACGACTAGGCACACATCTGAAGTCGGACGCCATCGAAGGTTACGCAGGTGTGTGGAAAATATCGCCTTATTACGCAGCTTCTCTCGCCGTGTTCTTAATCTCTCTAGCGGGCATACCGCCGACCGCCGGCTTCCTCGGCAAGCTGCTGGTATTCGGAGGCGCAATACAGGCAAGCACCCACGCGCCGGAGCTTGCGGTGTTGGCGGTATTGGGCGTGGTGAACAGCGTGATATCCGCATTCTACTATCTCAACGTGGTGCGGCTGATGTTCTTCTGTGAGCCGACAGCAGAGCCCATCAAAGGAGATGGCCGGGCGGTGGCTACGGTAGTGGCGGTGTGCCTTGTCGCTACCGTCGGAATACTACTGGTAGCCAAGCCTTTGGTCGGCGGCCTTTCAAGTGCGATCTACGGAACGGTTCCGTTCGTGCGTTGACAGGCCGACCGCGCACCGATATAATCCCCAAGAAACAACATAAGGCTAAAACACGCTATGGATCAAAATCAAGCTCACAAAGTCTGGCTACAGGCCGCAGAACTGGTAAAGGACCGCGTCATATCGCCAACCCTATATCAGGCGCTTGAGCTAGGTGTCGGCATCACGCTCGAGCGCGATGAGTTCGTGCTGGGATTCTCCAACGCGGATTTGCCGATGGCAAGCGTTCTAAAGAGCAGCCAAAACCTCGCCCTAACCGAAAAGTGCCTTAGTGAGGTGCTCGGCCAGAAGGTACGCTTGAAGATAGTCGAGGGCACCACGCTGGCCGACTATGAGAACTGGAAGCAACTCCAGGCTATGCATCAAGCCACCCGTGTCACCGCGAGCCAACGCCGAGAACGAGAGAGACGCGTGGAGTTGGCTTGGGACGAGGTCGCTGAGAAGATTACTCGCGGCTATGCCCGCCTTCACCTAAGGCAACTTGCACAAATCAAAGGTGCTTTCATACAAAAGGCGTTCGAGTTTATCAATCAGGCGGTCAACGAGTTGGGATACGATGACAAAGCGGACGAAATAAGCCAGCGTTCGCTTTCGCGCGTTTTCGAGAAGTTGGCTACGTGCGTCGAGGTGCCAGCCGCGCTGCTGGCATACGAGTTCTTTAAGTTGCGGCAGGAGGGGAAGCTTAAGTGAGCAACAATCAAAAAGGCTTTACGCTCATAGAACTTCTAGTATTAATCGGTATCATAGCCGCGCTCTCTGCTGTTTTGTTTCCTTTGTATGTCAACGCAAAAAAGAGTGCGAAGAGGGCGGCATGTCAGTCCAATCTGCGACAGATTGGACAGGCGTTCGAGTCCTATCTGGCGGATAACAACAGTTATTACCCGAACACCGACTATCAGTACTTGTGGGCAGGTTATTATTGGCGCGAGCCTATGCGCAGATACGTAGGCGCAGCAAAAGCATCTGGGGCTGGCACCACGAAGAACAGCGTGTTTAGCTGTCCGTCCGATCCGACGCCACCCGGCATCTACGCAGCTACATCCTATGCATATTCTGCTGCATTCTATATGACACCGGCTCAAGTAAACGCGGTGGCCGACAACAATCACTTGCGAAAGAAGTTCGAAGCGTCTAACCCGAGGTTGCCGTGTACAAGTATGCGGACTTCGGACGTAAGGTACCCTAGCAAGAAAATAATGGTTGCCGAGTATTGGACGTTGCACAGTGAAAATGCGAAGGTGGGCTGGTATGATACTCCTGAGGAAGGGGGCGATCCCTGGAGCGGCGCGCGCAATTGTCTGTTTGCCGATAGCCACGTCAAGTATGTCCTGACAAAGCAAATACGTCCCGCTGTTAGCCCTGTTGTCGATCGTCCGCGCTCGCTGCCAGACATTAATCTCACGCGAGATGGAATTGCCGGAAAGGACATCGACTAAAGTGCGCACGGTCGACGCCGGCCTGATAGCCGAACGCATCGCTGAAGCCTGTATCGGCGCGTGTGTCGATCTACCGGCAGATGTTCTCGCTGCCATCTCGCGAGCCCGAGAAGCTGAAGAATCACCGACAGGTCGCAAGGTGCTCGACGAGCTTATCGAGAACGCCCGAATCGCTCGCGAGGATCGAGTTCCGATTTGCCAGGATACCGGCCTTGCGCTTGTGTTCGTCACTATTGGGCAGGATGTTCACATCGCGGGTGGCAGTCTTTCTGACGCGATCAACGAAGGCGTGCGGCGCGGTTATTCGGACGGCTGCTTACGCAAATCGATTGTGCGCCACCCGCTCGATCGCGTCAACACCGGCGACAACGCCCCTGCGGTGATTCACACTGAGATAGTAACTGGCGATGGCTTGCGGATCATCGTAGCACCAAAGGGCGGTGGAAGCGAGAATATGAGCGCGGCGATGATGCTCAAACCATCGGACGGCCCGGAAGGCGTGAAGCGTTTCGTGGTCGAGACGGTCCGAGACGCGGGCTCTAATCCGTGCCCGCCCGTGATCGTTGGCGTAGGCCTCGGCGGCACGATTGAGAAAGCCGCTTTGCTTTCGAAGTTGGCAATACTACGACCAGTAGGACAGCCAAGCCAGAATAGCATAAACGCCAAGCTCGAATCTGATCTTCTAGCTGCGGTAAATGCGACGGGCATCGGCCCGGCGGGTCTTGGTGGAAAAATCACAGCGCTGGCGGTGCACGTAGAGTCCTACCCGTGCCACATTGCAAGTCTTCCAGTTGCCGTGACCCTACAATGCCACGCAGCTAGACACGCTGAGGTGCTGCTCTAAGGAGAAGCAACTTAATTGAACAAGGTAACTACTCCTCTTACACCAGAAGTGATAGAACAGCTCCACGCGGGGGATGCAATCCTTCTTTCCGGCATAGTCTATACTGCCAGAGATGCCGCTCACGCACGGCTGTTCGAGCTTATCAAGCTAGGCAAGCCGCTGCCGATAGATCTCGCCGGGCAGGTTATCTACTACGTGGGTCCAACTCCAACACCGCCCGGCCGCGTGATTGGCTCTGCCGGCCCCACTACTTCAGGCCGCATGGACGTCTTCACACCAACCCTTCTGACTGCGGGACTCAAAGGGATGATTGGCAAGGGAGAACGAAGCCGAGAAGTAACCCAGGCAATTGTCAATAACAAAGCTGTCTACTTCGCCGCCACTGGAGGAGCGGGAGCGCTGTTGGCGAAACGAGTGATATCGTGCGAACTGGTAGCCTACGAAGATCTGGGTTGCGAGGCAATCCACAAGCTGGAAGTGGTTGATTTGCCGCTGATCGTTATCAACGACTGCCACGGCGGGGACTACTACACCGAGACACGCGTACATTTTGCCACTGCCTGACCCGACTGCCTGTTTTGAGAACTAAGCGCTAAGAAGGTGCTTACAATCGGATCAGCCGGTGCCCGTTGCACCGATGACGAAGGACCTCTGCCAAGTCGTCTCCACTGTGAGCCCGTTCATCGGCTTGGGCCAGAGAATGCGCTCAGCGCCCGCTCGACGAAGAGCTCGTACCACCCGATCCGGCTCCAGAGTCAACGCCACGATCGTGCCACCTTTGCCCGCCCCAGCGAGCTTTGCTCCCAACGCACCATTCTCTAGAGCGACGTCAATGAGCGCGTCGTTCTCCGGACCCGAGCCGCCGAGACAGCGCTGAATGTGATGGTTCTCGTTCATCATCTCACCCAGTAGCTGCCAGTTCCGACACAGTATGGCCTTCTTGCCCAGCCTGCCTAGCTCCGCGATGCGTTTGTAGCCTTCTACCACTTCGAGTTCACCGTCACACCATCGGTCCCGAATACTGCGATGCACCGACCCCGAATTGCGTGTGACCCCCGTGTGCGCGACCACTATTGGCAGCTCTCCGACTAAATGTTGAAGCGGCTCAACGGTCGCCAGCGGCTCGTGTTCGTCTTGGCGAAGGTTCTCTTTGCCTCGGAAGTCCATGAAGTTGAGCCCACCGAACGACGCCATGTGTTGGTCCTGGTAACCACAGGTGATACCCATGATACCAAACTCAATCTTTCGCGCGGTTTCGGCAATGCCGTAGTTATCCAGCTCGATACCGAGTTGAGCGGTTACGGCACCGAGCACCGCGACCACCATCGCCGTCGAACCGGCAAGGCCGGCGCGCTCCGGAATGTCGGAGGTGATCTGAAGACGAAACCGAAAGCACTCCGGGCTCTGATCGTAATAGAGCAATACGGCTTTGGGAATGTCAAGGTGATTGCCGAGAAGCTCCAGTCTGCCGCCCGGGGGAATTCTCTCGCAGTGACGCTCGACACACAGCGTCAGCACATCTGACTCTGTCAAAGTGCAGTGCGCGCGCTCAGCCGTCGAGCACGAGACAACCGACCCCCCGTAGAGATCGGTCGGATTGCCTATAATCCCGCACCTGCCGGGAGCAGATGAGACGATCATGTTCTCTCCTCACCCCAATTGTGGAACATCCCTCTACGCGCCGCCAACAGCGCCACAAGATCCGGCTTCCACACGACTTGACATTAGTTGCCAAGCCTTAAAAGACTTACGAGCGAATCGAGCCCGACGTATCGGCCATATCCTCTGCCTTGTCTTCGAGCCTTTCGGCAAAGCCGACTATTTTCCGCCAGCCCAATTCGCCGGTGACAAGCACGAACCACACATTGGGTGGCCCGTACTCGAACCGGCGAGCACAACAAACCTACTGCCCGGCACACTGCTTCATCATACAAGTGAACACCAGGTGGCCGAGGATCAGGTGCACATCCTCAACTCGCTGCATATTGTCGCTGTTAACCACGATGGATTTCTGGGCAATCTGGGCTAACTGGCCGCCGGAGAACCCGGACCAGCCAATGGTTATCGCGCCCATCTCGTTGGCCTTCTTTACCGCCTTAAGCACGTTGGGCGAGTTTCCGCTGCCACTGATCGCGATGACTACATCGCCTGGCTCAAGTAACGAATCTATCTGCTCCGAGAAGATATTCTCGTAGCCGCTGTCATTGGCCCACGCTGTAATAAGTGGGGTGCTTTCCGCCAGTGACAACACCTTAAACCTCTTGCCTGTCCATTCCTTGACGCCTTTTTGTAAATCCTCGGCTATGTGCGTAGCGTTGGCCGCGCTTCCGCCGTTACCCAGTAGAAAGACCTGCTTGCCCTTGGCGAGCGCGTCGGACAAAGTCTCTACCATATCCTGTATCTTGTCCTCGGGCAAATCCGCTATGGCCTTACATACCAGGTCAAGATATTCGCTAATGATTGACATACTCGGCTTCCTTTACCGTCTGACGTTAAATATGACTTTGGACCCATCGCGCGACAAGGTGATTCCCAGTTCGCGCAGATTGGACAAACTATTTCTCACCGCTGCTCTGTTCTCCGGAGGTGTATACACCAGCAAGAACCCGCCGCCTCCCGCGCCGGTAATCTTGGCTCCGGTAGCTCCTGCCGACATAGCCAACTCATACAGTTCATCTATCACGGGGTTAGATATCCCGCTAGCCAACTGCTTCTTCTTAGCCCATCCCTCTCGAAGCGTTTCGCCTACTGAAGCTACATCTCCAGCCTTGAGCTGCTTTGCAAGCTTTTCGGCTTGGTCGCGCATTTCAATCAGCACGGCCATCCTGTCGGCAATGTTGTTTTTCTGTTCTGCGAGGACGCCGTCGGCTTTGCGAGTAACGCCAGTATAAAACAGCAGTAAGCTTTCGCAAAGCCTCTGGCGAGCGCCATTGTCGATATCAATACTGAATGTCTCGACCTCTTCGGTTCCGTGGAACCGAAAGTGCCTCAGACCGCCGTACGCGGCTATATACTGATCCTGCTTGCCGATGGGATGTCCTAGGATATCAATCTCGATTTGACACGCCTCTTGGGCAAGCGTCTCAGCAGGTACCGACTCACCTTTATAGGCGTGAAGCGCATTCAACAGCCCTACCGTGACCGTGCTGGAGGAACCAAGCCCCGATCCCTCTGATGGAATGTCAGCCATAGTGGCGATCTCTATCCCGCCTTTGAGACCAATCATCCTCATCGCCTCACGAGCTAGCTCGTGCTGGACATCATCAACGCGATCGACCATCTCCGTGCGGCTGTAGCCTATACGTATTTTGTCGTCAAATCGTTCCTTGACAATTACATAAATATACTTATCTATTGACGTGGATACGACAGACCCGAATTCCTTTTCATAAAAGCCGCGAAAGTCCGTGCCGCCCCCTGCAAAGCTGATGCGAAGAGGTGTTTGAGTGATTATCAAAGGATGTGACCTCCTGGAATCCTACACATTGGATTCTACCACATGAAATAGAGGTCATCAAAAAGTTTAGTGCCGACGCATTTACTTGGTGGTGTCGGACGAGGATGAGAGGACCGGAATTCGCAAATTCCGGCCCAGCAATTGCCACTTACCTTACTGTTGGGCGAACTACCCGCCCAACAGTACGCGATGGACGCCTGATGTTTTAGAATAACCCGTAGATTTCGCCGTCGGGCTTCATACCTATCTTCACAGCCGCCGGAACCTTCGGCAGTCCGGGCATAGTCATAATGTTGCCGGCGTAGATGACCACGAACCCCGCTCCCGCGCTTACCTTAGCCTCACGAACGGTAATCCTGAAGTTGCGCGGCCTTCCGAACATCTTCGGATCATCTGACAACGAGTTCTGGGTCTTGGCTATGCAAATCGGCAGGTTACCGAAGCCTAAGGATTCGATTTGCTTGATCTGTGCGTTGGCTGTGGGCAGGAAGTCCGCGCCGTCCGCGCCGTAGAACTTACGAGCGACTATCTCGACTTTCTCCTTAATCGGGATTTCCAAAGGATAAGCCGGCTGGAAACAAGATTCGGCCTGAGCGGCGTTTAAGACTAGCTCAGCCAAGTCTTTTCCGCCCTCGCCGCCATTTGCCCACACATCCGATAGCGCCCAGGCAACGCCCATCTTTCGACAACACTCGGAAAGCATCTCGATTTCCTCAGGGGTATCCGTGGGGAACTTATTGATCGCTACGATGGGCTCCAAGCCCACGGTGCGCACATTCTCGCAGTGCTTTTCGAGGTTCTCGATGCCTTTCTCGACTGCCGCCGGGTTATTATTGCCAAGCTCAGCCAACGGAATGCCACCGTGCATCTTCAGCGCACGTATCGTGGCAACTACGACAGCAGTCACCGGCTTCAGTCCTGCGGTACGACACTTGATGTTAAAGAACTTCTCAGCGCCAAGGTCGCTGCCAAACCCGGCCTCCGTCACTACGTAGTCTGCCAGCTTAAGCGACATCTTTGTAGCGATCACGGAGTTGCAACCGTGGGCGATGTTGCCGAACGGCCCACCGTGGACAAACGCCGGGGTTCCTTCGAGGGTCTGAACCAAGTTCGGAAGAATGGCATCCTTGAGTATTACGGTCATTGCGCCGCTTGCCTGCAAGTCTTTGGCGGTCACCGGCTCCAGGTTCTTGTTTAGCGCAACCATAATCCTGGCCAAGCGAGCCTCGAGATCAGATCGGTCGCTCGCCAAGCACAGCAACGCCATTATCTCGGAGGCAGTGGTAATATCGAAGCCGGATTGCCGCGGTACACCGTTGGGCTTGCCCCCGAGACCTATCACAATATCCCGCAACGCTCGCTCGTTCATGTCCAACACTCGCTTCCAAGTGATCGAATGAACGTCGATACCAAGTTCGTTGCCTTGATGGATACTGTTATCGAGCATCGCCGCAAGCAGATTGTGGCAAGTGGTAATGGCGTGGAAATCGCCCGTGAAGTGAAGGTTAATATCGGCCATAGGAACTACCTGGGCGTAGCCGCCTCCGGCAGCCCCACCCTTGATTCCAAAGCACGGACCGAGCGACGGTTCTCGGAGCGCTAGGCAAACAGACTTGCCTAGTTTTCGGATCGAGTCGGCAAGACCGATGGCTGTCGTGGTCTTGCCCTCACCAGCCGGGGTCGGCGTGATGGCGGTTACCAGGATCAACTTTCCGTCCGGCTTGGAAGCCCGACTGGCGAACACGTCCAACGAAACCTTGGCCTTATCCTTGCCATAGAATATTAGGTCGTCTTCCGTGAGGCCGATATCAGCGGCAACGTCCCTTATGTGCCGCGGCTTAGCCTGCTGGGCTATTTCAACGTCGGTTAGCATGAACCTTGGATTCTCCTCTCATCATCGGTTGCCGAAGGCCCAATCTGCCTCTATAGGCTCTCTCTAAGCCTTCTCTCCAGTTTTGGTTGTCCTTCCAGCGATGGCCTCGTCCTTCTTCCGTTCTTTTTCTTCGTCGTATTTTCCGCCAAGGTCGAAGGGCAATATCTTGCCCTGGAACATATTGAGCCAAGCGCTGGTATGCTCAAGCCGGCGATCGACCGGAATATGGTATTTTCGAAGCTTGCCTTTTCGTCCCAACTTCTTAGATCGCTCGTAGATGAGCCACCAAATGCAGTGGCGGTCGGGGTAGACCTCGCAATGTCCATCGGGTCGAGTTCCTCCGCATGGACCGTTTCGGATTTGCTTGGGACAACGCATACAGCACGTAAACGCGTTGTAACTCAAAACACACTGGCCACAATCCTGGCACTTGAACACAGGCTTCTTGACAGCGTTCTCCGCCAGCAGGACGCACTTGTAGAGCGTCGGATGTTTCTCGCAGAAGGCTCCTATTGATTCGCTCAGCTTACTCATTTTGCTTCCTCTTCAGTCGGTGCAGGAGCTTCCTCGATCGCGGCGGGCTTTGGGCGCGGCAACAGACCGGACTCCTCCACCAGCCTCGGGGTGATTGATTCCCACATCACCGGCATTATGTGCACACCTCTCACGCCCTCGATATCCCTGAGACGCTTGATCGTCTCGACACAAATCTTGACGCCTTCTTCCTTACCGTCCTCGGCCGATTGCATACGCTTGATGTACTCGTCGGCAATGCTCATACCTGGGACACTCTCTTTCATATACATTAGCGCCTTCACCGACCTCACCGGCATCACGCCTGCCAAGATAAACACCTTCTCGTGCAGGCCAGCTTCCCGCACCAGGGACATCCACTTCTCGAAGCGAGGGAAATCAAACACGGGCTGGGTCTGAATGAAGTGGGCCCCGGCATCGATTTTCTTCCCCAGACGAATGATCCGCAGCTCTAACGGCTCCGCGAAAGGGTTCGCCGCGCCACCGATGAACATCTTCGGCGGAACCTTCATCTCCTCGCCTGAGAGGAACCGACCGGCGTTCATGCCCGCTACGGTGTGGATGAGCTGCACTGAGTCTAGGTCGAACACACCTTTCGCACCGGGCTCGTTGCCGAACGACATGTAGTCGCCCGTCAAACACAGCAAATTCTTCACCCCGGCTGCAGAAGCACCCAGCACGTCCGATTGCTGTGCAAGGCGGTTGCGGTCGCGGCAAGTCATCTGCATAATCGGCTCGACTCCGCCCTCCAACGCAAACACGCTGGACATCACTGAGCTCATTCGCACGATTGCGGTCTGGTTGTCAGTAAGATTGACAGCATCGACCACATCTCGGAAGTAGTCGCACTTCTTGATGATCGACGCCTTGTCCGCGCCCTGTGGCGGGCTCATCTCGCCGCACACGACAAAATGGCCTTCGCGCAACAGACGCTCAAGATTGCTGCCGGATACCATAGGTTATCAGCCTTTCCCCTTCACCTAGACCTTACCGTGATGGCAGGATGAAGCACTCCAACACGTCCCCGACCCATTGAAAACAAATCCCCGAACTGCCAAGGCCTTTTTCCGCTGTGTCAGGTCATTCTATTCCTCAAACACCGGGCCCAGTCTATTGCCGTCTCTAGGGACCTGCACCCCGACCAGCGGATTCCGGCTCATAGGTGAGCCGAAACAAAGTTGGGCATCAGAGACCGTCGAAAGCTCCCTCGCGAGACTTGGTTATATAATTCATACAAAACTCGTCCAATCCCAACAGCGCTTCGGTCGCGTAGATAAGGGCCATCAAATAGCGATCGTTGGGATCAATGATACCTGCGTCGAGGCCCTTGCATAAAGACAGAATGGTTATGGCCTGATTCAGGATCTTGCGCGCCGGCATACCGTGTGAGATGTTGGACAGCCCAGCGATGATGTGCACATCGGGATATTCCGCCTTGATGTTCTCAATGATCCTGAGCATTGAAGTGGCGACGTCGCTGCCGGTACCAATGGGAAACGTCAGCGGGTCAACGTAGATATCGCCTATCGGCACCCCGGCTCCCGTGAGATCGTCTATAAGCTTTCGGGCCACAAAATGGCGCTTTTCGGGGTCCTGTTGGATACCCGAGTCGTCCATCGCGAGCGCGATCACCTTGGCCTTGTAGTCCAATACGAACGGAAGTACGTTTTTATAGCGCTCCGATTCTGCCGTAATGGAGTTGATCATCGGCTGTCCTTTGGCCGGGTCATAGGCCCTCAGCGCCATATCCAGAGCTGCCGGATTAGGCGTATCAAAAGATATCGGCGCGTCAACGGCCTCCATTACGACCTTCGTTAGCCACTCCAGCGCCTCCGGCTCTCCTGACGTTAGGGTGCCGGCATTAACATCGATGTAAGTAGCGCCCGCCTCGAACTGGGAAGTCGCCAATTTCTTGATGTAGTCGGCGTCGCGGTTCAGCACGGCTTGCTCTATTACGGGCTCGCCCTTGATTTTTCTGCTCGTGTTTATCCTCTCGCCTACGATAAGCAAGACCCACATACCTCCGCAAAAGAGTGTCACGCGGCCCGGCCTTATATCGGAGCGCGTGACTCATGTATTATAACAACAACCAATACGTCATTGCCAACCCTAGGTCCTACCGATTCAAGAAAAAAGCTAGTGAGCCTGGTGTATAATGCATATATACCGCTGCCAACTAACCTGGAGGATGATAAGTGAGAAGTACTACGATACTTGCACTTTCGCTGGTATGGATCGGTTGTTCGTCCCTGCGGGCTGCGCCGGCCGGATTCGTTGGCATTACAGGCTCGCAGTTTACTTACGGCGGAACAGTCTACCACCTCAAAGGGACCAACTACTACCCCAAAGACCACATGTGGCAACATATGTGGAACGGCTGGGATTGGAATGAGATACTTTCCGAAGCAGATATGATCAAGAACCTGGGGATGAACTGCGCCCGGATATTGGTTCCCTATTCGGCGGGTGGCTGGAACGGACCAAATATCCCGCAGGATCGACTGATCAAGCTGGAGAACTTGGTAAACCTGTTGGGAACCAAGGGTATCAGGAGCTGCATCACTGTTTTTGACTGGGAGACTACCTATCCGGCTGCCGGCACGCAGTTGGAAACCGACCACTACACTTACCTCACAACCATCGTAAACTACCTAAAAAACAACAAATACGTTTTCCTGTGGGATGTAAAGAACGAGCCCGACCATCCGGACATACTGAACGGTTACGACGATTGGGACTACGTTCCCAGTATCAGGGCGACCTTGACCAGTTGGCTGCAGCGAATGTGCAACAAGGTCAAACAGCTCGACAGCAACCATCCGGTGACGATAGGCATTCGTTACTACAGAAACGTCAACGACGTAATCAACTACGAAGACGTTGCCACATTCCACAACTACTGGCCGGACATAAAAACCGTTCAGATTCCGTATCTAAAAACTGTAACTACCAAACCCATCTTTCTTCAGGAGCACGGTTGGCCGACATATCCTCCGACCAATCCAAGTTGGAACGAAACCGAACAGTTGAATTGGTATATCCGCAACTTGGACGCGATATCCTACCACAACATTACTGGCGGCATGCAGTGGATGACCTTTGACGAGAAAAGCTATGTCAATCCTTCGGAGAGCATTCAGTGTTTCGGGATATGGCGATTCGATTACTCCCTGAAACCGGCCGGAGCCTACTACAGGGACAACTACCCGGTAAACGCCTTCCCAGTGGAGGCTGACACAGACCCTCCTGTGCCCGTTTCCAACATTAACGCAACCGGCTACGACCAGTGCGTTAGGCTCACTTGGACCAATCCGGGCAACTGGGACTTCACGGGCGCTATGATTCGTTATAAGACTACCGGATATCCGACCGGGCCCACCGACGGCATCTTACTAATCGACAAGGCCGGAACTCCGGATGCCTCGGAGACTTTCGACCATAGAGACTTAACCAACGGGGTTACCTATTATTATGCTATCTTTGCGCACGATTCAGTGCCGAACTACTCACCTGCCGCCACGACTTTCGCTACACCTCTGCCTTGTGAGCCTGGGCAAAGCATTGGGGAAGTCCGGAGACTGCCTGACAACACCGATGTCGTACTCAACTACAAACGTGTGACTGCTATATTTGCGACCGACTCCTGTATCTACGTCGAAGAACCCAACAGAACCGCCGGCATTAGGGTTGCTAATAACGGGTCGGGTCTTGCGCTGGGGGACATTGTCAACATCTCGGGTAAGGTCACTACACGCAAACCTGACGGGGTAAACCCGTCTGAACGGGTTATTACCAATTGCACTGTTGTCAAAATCGCTCCCGGTGTTGAACTCGAGCCGCTGGGCGTCATCGCCAAGAACGTCGGTGGAGCCGCCGCGCCTCCAATACCGGGCGTCATCAACGGCGTCGGGTTGGACAACGTGGGCTCTTTGGTCAAGCTCGCGGGCAAGGTAACAAGCGTAGTCGGCAACTATATTTGGGTGGACGACGGCAGCAAGGTGATTGATCCTTCGGGCAAGATTGGTGTTATGGTCAAATGCGCATCGACGCCTGGTGTGCAACCAAACGATATCGTTTGCGTGACGGGCGTAATCGAAGGCAACATTTACACCGGCACAACCAAAAGCAGGCGATACATCCATACAAGATTGTCAAGTGACCTAAGGAAACTACGTTAAGCAGGGCATTTTTGCACTCAATAGACGGCGATACACTCCCGTCAGAGGTTTCTCGCGAAAGGACTTGGCTTATGTCCCAGAAGAACCGCAGTTTTGGAAGGAAGCCTCGCCAGTTCACCCGTCAAGCCAGATTTGTTGGGGTAGCCCCGCCTACTATTCTGAAGGACGACTTCGAGGCTCTGGACGCAAAGACAATACTGCGCTGCTCGCACGAGGTGGAACAGCTTTTGTTGATGCAGTCGGTGGAGGGACACGCGCACGCAGGCCACGGACTGTTCTACGGACGCACATTCCCGAATACCACCGTCGACGACGTCGCCGCCGCATTGAGGCTCGATCCGACAGCGGTCAAAGAGGCGCGCCAAGAGCTAATAGATGAAATAATAGATTTCGTCGAGCGCGTGATCGACGGCGAACAGCCGTCGACTGCTTGCAACACGGAGGGCGAGCCGCTGCTCAGATGCGGAGTTCTGCGAAACTTCACCATCGACGCCAAGGACGTCTTGCGTGGTCTATACATCGGGGGGCTGAGGGACGACGCAGAGATACGTGAGCTTGCAAACGCGCGCTATGGCGTCCAAATGGGCTACGGCAAGTGCTATCTGATAGACCAGACGGTATTGCACTCCCTTGGTCTCGACGGCTACCAATTATCACAGCAAGCCCACGAACAAGATATCGAACGCTTTCGCGAGGCGGGGTTGTTTGCTGAAAACGGTGACCCAAACGTCCAGTACATGTATGTGCGCTACAAGGTGGGGCCTGGAGCGTCGGACGACGCGGCCATAGTGATGGCCGGTAAGTTGCACGGGTTCTCAGCCGCAGTTGGCTGCTTCCTGGCCGATGCCGTCGATACGCTTGAGAAATACGTCCCCGAGTATAGCGACCAGGACTCGGACATCAGCGACTACATAGCCCGAAGCCTCCCCGACTTGGGGCTCACGCGAGAAGATGCTCTCGATCTGGCGTATCTCGCGGCCATACCCCACGATATGCGGGGTCACGTGCCGGACAGCTCATTACGACACATGCTTGAGGTCGATCGCAAGCACGACCAGTGCGCTCTCGAAAGTCATTTTGCCTATCTGATGGGCAGACCTTATTCGACCATGGAGCTCGACCACGGCGAGGCGCTCAACTCCGAATTCTACGCCTACATCGACCGCAAGTTCAGCGACTTCGAGAGACGAGGATAGGGTCCGCGGCACGACGAAACAATGGGCGAGAACCATTTGGTTCTCGCCCCATAGGTGTAGGCTCTTGCTGACTTACTTACTCCGCAGTCTCGTCGCGACCGGCGCAGCAGAGAATATTCCCAACAACAGGGCAACGAAGCTCGAAGGCTCAGGAACACACTTCGATGTGAGCACAACGTTGTCAACCTTGTTGATCACGTTGTGCGGCTGCCAGAACTCGATCTCAACGGATATCCATCTCGGCTGAATCGGCAGCACGATCTGGTTGAACGGATTCACGTGGTGCCACTGGAACGGCAGGACGACCTTGTAGCCCAAATCGTTCTTGCCGGTCATGTAGCCGACCCAGTCACTGACGTGGTAACCTGGATCATTCTCGGTCGGCGGCTCATCCCTATCGTTGTAGCTCTCGTCCCACCAGTCGAGTCGGAATCGCACGCCACCCACGGTAGACCCCTTCTTCTCGATGCAAATATCGGCCATCAGGTCGATAACCTTCCTGTGCATATTCCAGTTCCATAGCGGGTTCTTGGAGTCGTCAACGACCTGACGAACCGTGTCGCCCCAGCCGTTTGTTGTCAAGTCGCACTGTAAGACGTGGCCATAAGTTCCATAGTCGGCAACAATCACACCGTTGGATGGAGTGGCTACCCACGGATTCAACAAGCCCGTTTCAAAGTCGCCGTTGATCAGCTCGTTTGGCGAGCCCGGAATTGGGACGGCCTGAGCGCATACGGACGAAGCAATCAGTAAGCAGGTGACAAAAAGCAAGAATCTCATACCCTTAATCTCCTTTTCCTCAACTAGCTAAGCGGGCAAACGAATCTCCTCACACTCGCCTGCACGCCGCAAAGCGTCATTACTGCACGAACACACTCTGCAATAAGTGTGCCAACTAGTCACTATCTGTAAGGAAACTAGCAAGAATACTGGGATTGGAGGTTGTGGGAAAGGCTGAGGTTGTTCGAAAACGTGCCGCAGTTGGGCGCGGAACTAGCCAATAGTGCCCCTGCTGCGGCGGATGATTTCCCGACCAGCTATAATGCCCGAAGCGGAGGACTGCGCGAGACCGCGAGTAACACCAGCGCCGTCACCTATTGCGAACAAGTTGGTGACTGCTGTCTCCAGTGACTCGGAAAGTTGGATGCGGGACGAGTAAAACTTGACCTCGACACCGTAAAGTAGCGTGTGGCGGTCTGCTACTCCCGGAGCGAGCTTATCCATCGCATGGATCATCTCGAGTATACTCGCCAAGTGTCTGTAAGGCAATACGAAACTCAGGTCGCCCGGCACTGCGGCGGCGAGGGTTGGTATGGTAAGCCCTCGCTCGATGCGTGCGCTGGTGCTGCGTCTGCCGAGTTCCAGGTCGCCCAGCCTTTGGACGATCACGCACTCGCTTAGTAAGTTGGCAAGACTTGCCACATAGCGGCCGTAGGTGATCGGCTCGTGGAAAGGCTCGGTGAACGATGTGGACACCAGCAGCGCGAAGTTGGTGTTGCGGGTCTTCTTGCGGGCGTAACTGTGACCGTTGACGCTTACTACGCCGTCATGGCGCTCAATCACGACCTCGCCGTTAGGGCAAACGCAAAACGAACGAACTTTGTCGTCGAACGCCTTGGAATAGTAGACCAGTTTGGGCTCATAGACTACATCCGTGAGCGGCTGAAGCACAGCCGCAGGCACTTCCACTCGAACTCCGATGTCTACCGGGTTGGCCATTGTGCGGATGTTGAGTCGCTCGGCTTCCTTAGCTAGCCAATCCGCCCCGACGCGCCCCGGCGCGGCAATGACGTAGTCAGCGTTAATTATCTTGCCGGCCTCAGTCTTAACGCCTTTCACCTTGCCGTCCTCAACGAGGATCGTGGCGACGCCGGTATTCATCTTGACGTCGACCTTCTCGCGCAGAGCGTCGCGCATACGGGTCAGGACCGCAGGACACATTTCGGTACCTACGTGCCGGACCTCCGAGTGCACGAGTTGCAGCCCGGCAAGCTGAGCTTTACGGCGTATGGCCTCAACTTCTTCCTGATCAATGCCGTAGACCTTGAGCGGACCACTATAATCGATCCACATCTGGTCCACCAATTTCAGAAGTTGACGGACTTCAAGTTCGGGAAGTAGATTGGTTAGTTGACCGCCGACATCTGGAGATAGAGTGAGCTTCCCGTCAGAGAATGCACCGGCGCCGCCCCAGCCCGAAAGCAAGCTGTTCTTGCGGTCGCGTTCACCGATGTCCGGCCCTTTATCTACTATGCAAACGCTTAGATCTTTCTCGCGCGACAGCTGCAGCGCGGCGAATATCCCAGCCGGTCCAGCTCCAATTATCAACACGTCATACTTCATGATAATTCGCGTCGCCCTCTCACGCGGCCTGGCCACTCCGCCACAGCCGCTAACCGGACTCCACCTTGCGCTTGATCGCCGCAAGCATGTTGTCGAGGTTGTCTTTCATCTTCTTGGCAATCAAGCCTTTGATAAGCGCCCCCACAAGCGGGACCTCGTACTCGAAATCGATTTCGGAGTCGAACTTGGTCTTACCCCCGAGGTCAGAAAACGACCACTTTCCCGAGTAGCTCTGGTAGTCGCCCTTTACCATTGAGAATACGCACGTCTTGGCGCTGTCATCCCAGATATCTTCTTCCGTCCATTTAATGGTTGTCTTGAATTCTTTTACAATACCTACCCACTCGACGACCGTCCGCAGGCCGTCCTCACTGCGTTCAAGGACTGTGACGCTCTTAACGTCCGGCATGAACTCGGGAAACGTCTCGACTCGCTTCGCAAGCGCATACACCGCCTCAAGCGGGCCGTCGATTACGATGCTACTCTCTACCCTGGGCAATCCCAAACCTCCTATTGCATTCGCCGGATCAATCCGACGACCTTGCCTACCACATCAACGCTGTCGCAGATGATCGGCTCCATCTGCGAGTTCGCGGGCTGAAGCCTTACCCGCCCCTTTTCCCTGTAGAGCCTCTTCACTGTGGCTTCGTCGCCGACCATCGCCACTATGGTCTCGCCGTTGTCAGCGGTGTCCTGACGCCTGACAACCACGTAGTCGCCATCTAGGATGCCGTCCTCGATCATGCTATCGCCCTTGACCCGCAGCAGGAATCCGTCCTCGCCCGAAAGCATCTCCCTGGGTATGGGGAAGGTGTCTTCGATGTCTTCTACCGCAAGCAGCGGCTTACCTGCCGCCACGCGCCCAACAACCGGAAGACTTATCACCCGCTTGGGTTTACGCTGCTCCGCGCCGCCGGAAACGACGCGTATTGCCCGCGTAAGCACGGCGTCGCGTGTTATCAGCCCCGCCTGCTCCAGCGCCTTCAGATGCGCGTGAACGGTGGAACTCGAACTCAAGCCCACCGCCTCGCCTATCTCCCTTACCGTGGGCGGGTAGCCGTGCGCCTCCGCATGCTGGACTATGTAATCGAGTATCTGCCTCTGCCTGTGCGAGAGCCTGCGTTCCATACTCTCCTCCGTCACCAAGCGTTGAACTCACACGTCGAATATGGCGCGCGCAGTCCACTCTTCGCCGACGTTCTCCACTGCAATCTGGTGATAGGTCACAGCTTTCACCGTTGGTCCAAGCCACTCGATATCCGGCCCGATCTTTCGCACCGACACCCAGCACGTGAGCCGGCCAAGCGAAATCTCGGTGATCTCAAAGTCGACCGGCAGCACCCCCTCGGAATCGAACAGCACTAGAAGCTGTGTCAGGAATCTTTCAAGCAACACTACATCGTCCAACCCGGCCGCATACACCACCTTGGAACCGGTAGGTTCATACCTGTCAAGCTCCGCCATTATGGAAAACATTCCATACGCCAGGTTCTCGAACGCCTCTGCCATAGAAGCGCCTCGGCCGATTACTCCGACATCCGCCGTGTGTTCAAACATTTCGAACTTATGTTCGCGTGCCATATCCGACTATTTATACGGCGTTCGTGCCGCAGCCTCCTTCCGATGTTGTGAACAAATAGTTGGATAGTTTCCGAACTCCTGTGTTACTAAACGAGTCATGCTGGCATACTCGCAACGTCTCAAAAACGTGTTCAATTGACGGGACTCTCATTCCGCCCTACGTACACCGCGTAATCCGCGGGAGCATACCGTCCGGCTGCACCACCAAATGCCGCCATACGAAGGTTCGCAGTATGTCGGAGTTCCACAAAACAACTAGCATCGTTTCTAAGACACCGTTCATCAAGATAGGAATCTCTCCGAGTCCTGACTACTTTCGTACTTAGCATTGAAGCTCCGAGTCATCTCAAGAGTCAAACCATATCAACCAGGAGGGAGAACTCTTTGGCCGCGCTAATTAACATTAAACATTAGTCGGACTCCGTCGAGCAGAGTTGTCCATACTTAATCAGGCTTGCAGAACCACAAACACGGAGGTAGTCCCGATGATAAGACCGAGTATTGCACTAGCACTATCACTCACCCTAGTTATCAGCAGCATCTCTTATGGCGCGGTCACGCAGTCGAAGAACGTGCAGCTCACCGTCTACAACGGCAACTTCGCGCTGGTGCGTGACGTTCGCGGAATCGATCTAGCCCAGGGGGTAAACTCCATTGAGGTAGAGGACGTTGCAGCGACCATAGACGCTACGAGCGTTCTGTTCAAGTGCCTCACCGCTCCCAACTCAGTGGGCGTCCTGGAGCAAAACTACCAGTACGACCTAATCAGCCCGGACAACATACTCAACAAGTCCGTAGGCCAAAAGGCAGCGTTTGAGGTTACGCTGCAGAACGGGGGTAAATCAGTGATAACCGGCACTATTCTAAACCCGGTCTCTAACGGTGGGTTGGTGATTCGCACGGACGACGGCAGCATCGTTCTAAGGCCGTCCGGGCAAGTGTCGTTAGAAAGAATGCCCGAAGGTCTGCACCCCAAGCCAACTCTAAACTGGCTCCTGCAAAGCTCTACCACCGGTTCCCAGGATGTGCAAATTAGCTACATTGCCAACAATATCGGCTGGAGGGCCGACTACGTAGCACTGGTGAACGACAAGGAGACTACTCTTGACCTGAGCGGCTGGGTAACCCTAAATAACAACAGTGGCACGACTTATAAAAACGCGCATCTAACGCTTATGGCGGGTGACGTGAGACGAGTTACGGAGTCTAGGCCGCTAGCTTATAGCGCGATGCGCAAAATGGCTGAGGATACATTGGCCGCTCCGCAGTTTCAGGAGAAGAGCTTCTTTGAATATCACTTATACAGCTTGCAACGGCCCACAACGGTTGCCGACAGCGAGACGAAGCAGATATCCTTGCTTAACGCATCGGACGTGCCGGTTACCAAGGAGTATATCTACGACGGGCGCCGAGACTGGTGGTTAAGCTGGTGGTATCCGGGCCGAGCGGATCTTGACCCGGGCGTCGGCAACGATACGTCGAATTACAAGAAGATCAACGTCGTTCTTGAGTTTACCAACTCCGAGAAAAACCATTTGGGCATGCCGCTTCCGGCGGGAAAAATACGGGTCTACAAACTCGATACGGACGGCAGCCAGCAGTTCATTGGGGAGGACAATATCGACCATACTCCCAAAGATGAGAAGATTCGCCTCTACATGGGCGATGCATTTGACGTTGTCGGCGAGTATAAGCGCATCGGTTACGAGAAGATCGCCCCGAAGGTTATAGAGGAGAGCTTTGAAATCAGAATTCGTAATCACAAGAAAGAAGCGGTTACCGTGAAGGCGATCCAACACGTGTGGGGCGACTGGAAAGTTACTGCGAAAACCGCTGACTTCGTAAAAAAGGATGCTCAGACTATCGAGTTTCCGCTCAACGTCAAGCCCGACAGCGAAACGGTGCTCACTTTTACAGTGAGGACAAAGATCTAGCGATTGTATAAGGCCGGGAGTGAAGGCTCTCGGCCTCGTGTTTTATTCGTATAACAGCATAATCGGGCCAAGATAAACCGAGCCCTTTAGCTCTTTTTATATAGAATCCAGTAAGAACACGGAGTCCCAGCGGATGGGATAAGGAACTTTTCTGTCGTCAGTTCCGCCCCAGTGCCCTGTGTCTTCACCGGCCATCTTCGCTTCCAGTAGTCGCCAATCGATGAAGTCGAGTCTGCCTTAGCCCAGTTGATGAGTCTGCGCGTCACTCCTTTAATCCGCATCCTGCCAAGCTTCCACCGCTATCGCCCTTAATCCACAACAATGCCGACGCAATCAAGATTGACATACTCAGCAGGACACACAAAATCACCCTCGCAATTAGCCGGTCCATCTCGCTCATTCTACAGCGTCCCGCCCCTGGCTGCACTTACTTACTTAAGTTAGAGCTGTTGAGATTCGAAATCATCACGCATCGCCTTGAACCCGCGCTGTCGCCCTGTTATACTGCGTACGTGCGTGAAACGCCATAGTAAGGGAGAGCGATGAAGCAGACCATATCACTGGACGGAGCTTGGCAGATAGTAGGAGTGGACGGGAATGGTTCGGCTCTTCAGGATCCTACTACATTACCGCCAAAGGATGCGGTGATTATGGAAGGCCGCGTACCGGGAGAGGTTCACTTGGATCTCATCCGCGCAGGCATTATCCCTGACCCCCACCTTGTCCAGAATGCCGAAGATGTTGAGTGGGTGGGAAGTAAGATATGGTGGTATCGCCGTGACTTTGAGGTTCCCGAGAGTTTTTCGCTTGCTGCGGCTTATTTAGAGTTTAGCGGACTTGACACCTACGCCACCATCTACTTGAACGGCGTTGAGATCGGCACCACGAATAACATGTTCATCCCCCATACGTTTGCAGTGGGCAACCACCTTCAAATCGGGAAGAACACCTTGGCGGTACGCTTCGACCCAATTAGCAGCTTTACCGAGGAAACGAACTCTGCAAACCCCGTCGGATCCATCCAGTCTTCACACATCCCCGGCCGCAGAATGCAATGCCAATTTGGCGCAAACAGAACCCGTCGGCCTCTCGGAGCAGGAATATGGCGCCACGTGCGGCTTGTTTCCTACGATGCCGTCTCCATCGCAGATGTTCACATCGAGCCGGAGATCGAGTGCGGCCGCGCCAACGCTTGGGTAACCATTGAGGTTGCCAACCATACACGAGAAGACCAAGAAGTAATGGCCTCGGTCGTGATCCAGATCGGCGATGACCGTGAAACTATTGAGGTCGTCGATATCGTCACCCCGTTCGGCGGTGTGATCGAAACCGTAATCCGAATTGAGGAGCCACAGCTTTGGTGGCCCAACGGCTTTG
>Ga0209162_1000869_pt1 | contig 31622 bp, 25 predicted proteins | sample YNPNPMetaG_FD_187121 | JGI IMG/M metagenome (GOLD analysis project Ga0209162, IMG submission 187121) | Anoxygenic and chlorotrophic microbial mat microbial communities from Yellowstone National Park, USA - YNP NP MetaG (SPAdes) (version 2) ...
TGTCTGTGACAATGGGGAGGAACACCACCTGCAGGTCCGCCAGGGTGACGGCGGCACCCCACAACAGGGTCAACCCGAGGTAGGCAAGGGCTACCTTTCTGCTCCTCTCCTGCCGCTGACGGAAGAGCAGGATCAGCAGCAGGATGAGATGAGACAGGGCAACGCCACTTCCGACGATAGCGATGTAGGGCCAGGCGATAGGCATGCCGTTACCGCACTACGCAGCGTAGGTGTAGAACCCCCGCCCGCTCTTGCGTCCCAGATGGCCCGCGGCCACCATGCGCTTCAGCAGTGGACAGGGGCGATACTTGTCGTCCCCCAGGCCTTCGTGCAACACTTCCATAATATTGAGCACGACGTCCAGCCCGATCAGGTCGGCCAGTTCCAGTGGGCCCATCGGGTGGTTCATCCCCAATCTCATCACCGCGTCAATCGCCTCGGCGGTGCCCACGCCCTCCATCAGCGCGTAGATCGCCTCGTTGATCATCGGACAGAGGATACGGTTGGAGATGAAGCCAGGATAGTCCTGCGCCTCCACAGGGGTCTTCCCCAGCCGCTCCGCCAGCGCGACCACCGCAGTGGCGGTCTCATCGGAGGTGACCAGACCGCGGATGACCTCAACCAGCCGCATCAGCGGCACGGGGTTCATGAAATGCATGCCGATGACCTTCTCGGGCCGCCGGGTGGCTGCACCCAGAGCGGTGATGGAAATGGAGGAGGTATTGCTGGACAGGATGACTTCCGGGCGGGTCAGTTCGTCGAGGCGGGCGAAGATCTCCCGCTTGATCTCCAGCCGCTCCACCGCCGCCTCGATGACGAAGTCGGCGCTGGCAGCCGCTTCCAGGTCAGTGGCAGTGGCAATGTTCGTCAGCGCCGCCTGGCGCTGCTCGTCGCTCAGGCGGCCCTTTTCATGGAGCCGGTCCACCGACTGGCGGATGTTCGCCAGCGCCCGCTCCAACTGCTGGGGAATGATGTCCACCAGCGTGACATGATAGCCGGTGACCGCGCAGACCTGGGCGATGCCATTGCCCATCGTCCCCGCCCCGATCACCGCGATTCGCTCAGTGTTCATGGGTGTTCACCTCTCAATTGCGGACGACAGACGATAGACGACAGACCACAGACCACAGACCACACAGCATGGAGGTCATCTCACACTTCCAAGCCTCCAACTTCTAACCTCCTACCCCTCCACCTCCACCGCCATTGCCACCGCTTCGCCGCCGCCCAGGCAGAGGGTCGCCAGGCCACGGGTCAGGCCGCGCTGGCGCAGGGCGTAGATGAGAGTGACCAGGATGCGCGCGCCGGAACAGCCGATGGGGTGGCCCAGCGCGATGGCTCCGCCGTTGACGTTGACCCGCTCCCACGGCAGGTCCAATGCCTTACCGTCGGCCACCGTCTGGGCAGCGAAGGCCTCGTTGACTTCGAAGAGGTCATAATCCGCCACCGTCGTCCCGGTCTTCTCCAAGAGTCGGCGCACGGCGAAGATGGGGGCGGTGAAGATCCTGAGCGGCTCCACCGCCGCCTGAGCGTAGGCGACCACGCGGGCCAGCGGACGCAGGCCCAGCGCGCGGGCTCGCTCACGGCTCATCACCACCACCGCCGCCGCGCCATCGGTGATGCCCGGCGAGTTGCCCGCCGTGACGATGCCGTCTGCCTGGAAGGCCGGCTTCAGGCGGGCCAGCGCCTCCAGCGTCGTGTCCCGCCGTGGGCATTCGTCGGTGTCGAAAACCAGCGCCGGCCCCTTGCGTTGCGGAATCTCCACCGGGACAATCTCGTCCTTGAAGCGGCCCTCGTCAATGGCGGCGATAGCCTTCATGTGGCTATGGTAGGCGTACTCATCCAGTTCCTGGCGGGTGAGGCCGTACTCGCGGGCGATCCACTCGGCGGAGTTGCCCATGTGCTGGTTCTCGAAGGCGCACCACAGGCCGTCATAGACCACCGCGTCCACCAGTTTGCCATCCCCCAGGCGGTAGCCGAAGCGGGCCTGCGACAGCAGGTAGGGGGCGTTGTTCATGCTCTCCATCCCGCCAGCGACGAAGGTGTCGCCGTCGCCGACGGCAATCATCGCCGCCGCCAGCATGACCGCCTTCAGCCCAGAGCCGCAGATCTTGTTGACCGTCGTCGCGCCGACGGTGGGGGGCAGACCGGCCTTGATGGCCGCCTGGCGGGCGGGAGCCTGCCCCAACCCCGCCTGGACCACGTTGCCCATCAGCACCTCGTCCACCGTGACGGGGTCTATCCCCGCCCGCGCCACAGCGGCCCGAATCGCCACCGCCCCCAATTCGGGCGCAGAGAAGGGGAGCAGCGCCCCCTGGAAGCGACCGATAGGTGTACGAGCAGCAGAGACGATGACAGCCTCACGAGGGTTTTCGGACATCTGTGTTCCTCCCTTTTGGACTGCGGCGCCTTTGGATTGCGGCGACGTGTCGCCGCTCTCAAAGCGCCTTTGGATTGCGGCGACGTGTCGCCGCTTTCAAAGCGCCGACTCCGTCGGCGCACTCCAAATGGCCCAACATCATCTCACCGGTCAAACAGCGGCCGCAGCCGCGCGTAGGTCTGCTCCAGCCACTCCGGGATGACCCGCGTCTGGCCGATGGCGGTCATGTAGTTGCTGTCCCCGCTCCAGCGGGGGACGACGTGCAGATGGACGTGGCCGACCACCCCTGCCCCTGCCGCCTCGCCGATGTTCACGCCCACGTTGAAGCCCTGCGGGTTGTAGGCCTCGCGCAGCACAGAGAGGCTCCGCTGCACCAGGAGCATCAGTTCCGTCGCTGTGGGGGTGTCGAGCGCCTCCAACGTCGGCACGTGGGCGTAAGGCACAACCATCAGGTGGCCGTTGTTATAGGGGAAGCGGTTGAGGATAACGTAGCACAAGGCTCCCCGGTGCAAGATGTGGGCTTCGGCGTCCTCCGCCGTCGGCTTAAGGCAGAAAAGGCATTCTTCGGGCAATGGTTCCTCTCCGCGCAGATACGGCAACCGCCAGGGGGTCCACAGGTAACTCATGGCCTCTGATTGTACACCGAATCGGCACGGAGGGCAATCTGACAGACGACAGACGACAGACGACAGACGACGGACGACGGACGATGGACAACGGACGACGGCGCCCAGCCGGCATTGACCTCCGCGCCAAAATCCGTTATACTCCGCCGCCAGGAGGCACTTATGTCACTGCGAGAGCATATCCAGCGGCTGGACGCGCGCGGAGAACTGCTGCACGTCAGTGAGCCGGTCTCCACAACCTACGAGATCGCCGGTATCCTGAAGAAACTGGAGCCGACCCCGGTGTTGTTCGAGCGGGTGCGCGGTTCGCCGTTCCGCGTCATCGGCAACCTGTTCTGCACCAAGGCCGCCTTCGCCGCCTACTTCGGCCTCAGTCCCCGCGACCTCATCCCCACCCTGGCCCGGGCAGTGGACGAACGCTCCCCCGGCCTCATCGTCGAGAGCGCACCGTGCCAGGAGGTGGTCAACCTGGAGCCCGACCTGGAGGCGCTGCCCATTCTCACCCACTGTGCAGGGGACGGCGGCCCGTACATCTCCTCCGGCGTCTTCCTCGCCCGCCACCCGGTCTGGGGGCAGAACGCCGACTTTCACCGCTGCATGCGGCTGTCGAAAACGGAGATGGCCGTGCGCGTGGTGCGCGGGCGGGATTTCGACCGCTTCCTTCAGGACCTGGGGGCAGTGGATGTGGCGATCTGCATCGGCAACTCACCCAACGTGCTGGCCGCGGCGGCCACGTCGCTGGAAACCGGGGTGGATGAACTGGAGATCGCCAACGCCCTCGAGCCGCTCACGCTCGTGCGCGCCCGCACGGTGGACGTGCTCATCCCGGCGGAGGCGGAGTTCGTCCTGGAGGGCACCGTCTACCGCGACCGCCGCCACGCGGAGGGGCCGTTCGTTGACCTGACCGGCACCTACGACGTCGTACGCCAGGAACCGGTGCTGGTGGTCAAGGCGATCACCCATCGCCGGGACGCCCTCTGGCAGGCCCTCCTGCCCGGCGGCCTGGAGCACCGGCTGCTTATGGGTATGCCGCGCGAACCTACCATCTTCCGTGAGGTCAACCGGGTCGTGCGCTGCCTGGACGTGAACGTCAGCCCCGGCGGGTGTTCCTGGCTGCACGCCATCGTCCAGATTGACAAGCAGTCCGAAGAGGACGGCAAGCGGGCTATCGCCGCCGCCTTCGCCGGCCACCGCTCCTGTAAGCACGTCTTCGTGGTAGATAAGGACGTTGACATCTACGACCCGCTGGCCGTGGAATGGGCGATGGCCACTCGCTTCCAGGGAGATGTGGACCTGGTGATGCTCGAGCGCGCCCCGGGCTCCAGCCTCGACCCCAGCGCAGAGCCGGAGACAAACCGCACCACCCGGCTGGGCTTCGACCTGACCCGCCCGCTGACGGCGACGGGCAAGAGTTTCGACCTCGCCACCTTCCCGGAGGTGGACCTGGCGCGGTTCGTGCGCCGCTGATCTGCTATGGAACTGACCCCTGAAGAACAGGCCATGCTGGCCGGTGAGGGCGGCCCGGCGACGCGCAAGGCGATGCAGATTCTGGTCGCCCTGGGCACCATCTACGGTGCGCAACGGATGGTACCGGTGACCTCGGTGCAGGTCTCCGGGGTGAGTTACGACAACCTGGGCCAGGCCGGCCTGGAGTTCCTGACCGAGATGGCCACAGGCGGCGGCAGGGCGCGTGCGCTGGCCACGCTCAACCCGGCCGGGGTGGACGTGGAGGAGCCGCAGCCGCTGGGCATCGGCGACCCCTTCCTCACCAATCAGCGGCGGGTCCTGGAGGCCTACACCCGCATGGGCATCCTGTCCACCTGCACATGCACCCCTTACCTGGTGGGCAACCTGCCCCACTTTGGTGAGTCCATCGCCTGGGCGGAGAGCAGCGCTGTCTGCATGGCCAACGCGGTGCTGGGAGCGCGCACCAACCGCGAGGGCGGCCCCGGCGCCCTGGCTGCCGCGCTGACGGGCCGCACGCCAGCCTACGGCTACCATCTGGACGAGGCCCGCGAGCCGACACTCACCGTCCTGGTGCGGGCGCGCCTGGCAGGGACAAGCGACTTCGGCGCGCTGGGCAAGGTCATTGGCGAGCATCTGGCGCGCCGGCCCGAACGCCCTGTCCCCTACATCCGCGGCCCGGAGTCCGCCTCGCTCGAGGAACTCAAGTCCCTCTGCGCCAGCGTCGCCACCTACGGCAGCGTGGCACTCTTTCATATCGAGGGGATCACGCCGGAGGCGGACTGTATGACCCCGCCGAAGGAGACGCTCACCATCGGGCCAGAGGACCTGGCGCGGGCGAGATCGGCGCTGAGCGACGCCGCGCCAGGAGAGGTGGACTTCGTCAACCTGGGCTGCCCGCACCTCTCGCTGCGGGAGATCGCCCATCTGGCCGACCTCCTGCGCGGCCGGCGGGTGCGCAAGGAGTTCTGGATCACCACCGCCCGACCCACGAAGCAGATGGCCGAGCGGATGGGGTACGCGCAGACCATCACAGCCAGCGGCGCAAAGTTCGCCGTGGATACCTGCTGCGTCGTCGCCCCCATCCGTGGCCGCTTTACCGGCCTGGCCACCGACAGCGCCAAGGCCTGCGCCTACGCCCGCGCCCGTCACGGCCTGAAAACCCGCCTTCTGCCCTTCGAGGCAGTCGTGGAGGAGGCGCTGCGGTGAGGCTACAGGGACGCTCCATCTGCCCTGGCCGCGCCGGAGGAGAGGCGCTGGTCACACACATGCCCATCTCGTTCTACGGCGGGGTGGACCCCGAGAGCGGGGTGGTCGTCGAGCCAGGGCACGAACTGGAAGGGCTGTCACTGGCCGGACGGGTGCTGGTCTTTCCCTCCGGCAAGGGCTCCACTGTGGGCTCCTACGTCATCTATCGGCTGAAGCGGGCTGGCCTCGCCCCAGCAGCGATCGTCAACGCCGAGTGCGAGCCGATCACCGCTGTGGGTTGCATCATCGCCGAGATTCCCTGCGTGGACCACATCCCACTCGACCGGCTGCACACCGGCCAGCGGCTGGTCGTGGATGGGGAGGCAGGGAGCGTGGAGATCGTACAACAACAGGAGAAAGATCCAACATGAAGACCGTCAATTCCGTCACCCTCGCCGCACCGCAGTTCTCCGTCCTGACCGAAAGCCAGATGGAAGACCTGCACCTGGCAGCGCTTGAGGTGCTGCGCCGCACCGGTGTCCGCTTTCACCACCAGGAAGCGCTCGACATGCTCGAGAAGGCCGGCGCGTTCATTTCCGATGGCAACCGCGTGCGCTTCCCCGCCCGTCTGGTTGAGGAGGCGCTGGCCTCGGCTCCCAGTCGCATCGTCATGTGCGACCGCGATGGCGCACCGGCGATGTTCCTGGAAGGGAGAAAGGTCTTCTTCGGCACCGGATCCGACTGTCTCAACCTGCTCGACCCGGAGACCGGCGTGCATCGCCCCTTCACCCAGGCCGACCTCATCAACGGCTATCACCTGTGCGATGCGCTGCCCAACATCCACTTCGTGATGTCCATCGGCATCCCCGCCGACGTAGATGCGGCGCTGACCTACGACGTCCAGATGGCGCTGATGCTGGAACACACCACCAAGCCGATTGTCTTCGTCACCAACGACCGGGCTTCCTGCCAGCGGGCGATTGATATGGCGGCAGCGGTGGCTGGCGGGTACCAGGCACTGAAGGAGCAGCAGCACATCCTCCTCTATTCCGAGCCGTCCTCGCCGCTGCAGCAGTCGCAGACGGCGGTGGACAAACTGCTGCTGATGGCCGACTATGAACTGCCGGTGGTGCACTCGCCCGGCCCACAGATGGGGGCGACCGCTCCCATCACTATGGCCGGCGGGCTGGTGATGTCCCTGGCTGAGATCCTCAGCAGCCTGGTCGTTCACCAGTTGCGGCGGCCCGGCGCGCCGTTCGTCTTCGGGGCGGGATTGCATCACATGGACATGGGCGCAGCGCAGATCTGCTACGCCTCCCCGGAGTTCCAACTGACCAAGGCGGCAGTAGCGGAACTGGGTCGCTGGTATGGCCTGCCCACCTGGGGGTACGCGGGCTGTTCGGACGCCAAAGTGATGGATGAGCAGGCCGCGGCGGAGGCCACCCTGTCGGTGCTGATGGCCAAACTCAGCGGCAGCAACCTGGTCCACGACGTGGGTTATATGGAAAGCGGCCTCACCACCTCCTTCGAAATGATCGTCCTCACCGATGAACTGGTAGGGATGGCCGACCACGTGCTGAAGGGTATCGAGGTCAGCCCCGACACGCTGATGGTGGAGGAACTGGACGCCGTCGGCCCGGGCGGGAACTTCCTCGACACGAAGCAGACCGTCAGGCACTTCCGCGACTTCTGGTTCCCCGGCCTGTTCGACCGCAAAATCCGTTCCGCGTGGCTGGAGTCAGGCGGCAAGAGCCTGGGACAGCGGCTGAACGAGCGGGTGCGCCAGATCATCCGCGAGCACCGTCCCCAGCCGCTGGACCCGGAGCAGCGACGGGCGGTGTGGGAGATCGTCGAGAGGCACGCATGACAGAGACGACAGAGTTTGCGCCACGCGTCTTGCACCTGGCTTCAGAAGGGGCCTACCACATGCTCGCCCGCGCCCAGGCACTGGAGGCGGCAGGCCGGGAGATCATCCACCTGGAGATTGGCCAGCCCGACGTGCCCACATTCGCCAACGTCACTCAGGCGGGGATACGGGCCATCCAGGAAGGGCAGACCCGCTACAACCCGCCAGCGGGGTTGCCGGCCCTGCGTCAGGCCATCGCCGAGGACGCCGGACGACGCCGGGGGATGACCATCCGCCCGGAGCAGGTGGTCATCGGCCCGGGGGCCAAGCCGGCCCTCTTCTTCCCCACCCTGGCCCTGGTCCGACCCGGCGATGAGGTGATCTACCCCGATCCGGGCTTCCCCACCTACGCGGCGATGATCGGCGTCGCTGGCGGGGTGGCGGTGCCGGTGCCGCTGCGCGAGGAGGAGGATTTCTCGTTCGACCTGGCGGCGTTCGACCGGCTGGTGAACGAACGCACGCGCCTGGTCATCCTCAACTCGCCCAGCAACCCCACCGGCGGGGTGATGCCGCTGGCCGCACTGGAGCACATCGCCAAGGCGGCACGGCAGTTTGGCTTCTGGGTGCTGTCGGACGAAATCTACACCCGCCTCTCCTTCGACGGCCAGGCGGCGCCCAGCATCGCTGCCCTGCCGGGGATGGCCGAACGGACGATCATCTGCGACGGCTTTTCCAAGACCTATGCCATGACCGGCTGGCGGCTGGGGTACGGCATCATGCCGGAGCCGTTGGCCGAAAGGGTGGAACTGCTGCTGACCCACTCCATCGGTTGCACGGCCACGTTCACCCAGTACGCCGGGCTGGAGGCGCTGCGCGGGCCGCAGGAGCCAGTGGCGGCGGTGGTGGCCGAATACCAGCGACGGCGCGACCTGCTGGTGGAAGGGTTGAACCGCATCCCCGGCGTGCGTTGCCGCCGGCCGCAGGGGGCCTTCTACGCCTTTCCCAACGTCTCCGCCTTCGGTCGCCCCTCACAGTGGCTGGCCGATTACCTGCTGGACGAGGCGGGAGTGGCAGTGCTGCCGGGGGACGCCTTCGGCGCGAATGGGGAGGGCTACCTGCGGCTCTGTTTCGCCAATTCGATGGAGAACCTGCAAAAGGCGCTGGAGCGCATCGCTGCCGCGCTGGCCCGGCTGTGAGGGCCTCGCCTGCAGGGCGCACGGCGATCGAAACCGCAGGCAGCGACGGCGAAGGCCACCTGTGCGGGCCTGCTGGCCAACCGCCGCAGGGCGGCTTCGCCGACGTAGTGCGCGGCTTCAGCCGCCGCGCCCAGGGCGCAGCAGAGAAACAGGCGATGACCGTCCAACACGACTTTCCGTTCACCCTCACCCCTGACGAGGTGGCGCTGGCTCAGTACCGCCGCCCCCCGGCGACGGTCCCCTCCGCCCTGCTGGAGGCCGCCCAAGAGGCAGTGCGGCTGGCTCGTACGCTGGCCGCGCCCGCGGCGGTGTACGACTGGTTCCCGCTGCGGGAAGTCGCTGGCGAAAAGGTGTGGCTGGACCGGGCGGCAGCGGGCGCGCGGCTCACCGTGGGCCCCCATGCCGACCTGCTGGCTCCGGCTCGTCAGGTGCTGGTCGCCGTCTACACCATCGGCCCGGCGCTGGAGGGTGAGGTCCGCCGCCTGCACGAGACAGGCGAGGACCTGCTGGCCTTCATGCTGGACAGCGCCGGGGTGCTGGCGTTGGGCGGCATCGGCGAGAGGCTACGCCAGCAGGCCGAGGAGTACGCTGCCCGGCAGGGATGGGGCCTCAGTCCCGCGCTGGCCCCGGGGTCGCTCACCGGCTGGCCGATACAGGGACAGCGGGAACTGTGCGCGCTCCTCCCGCTGGAGGAGATCGGCGTGCGCCTGAACGACCTGTGCGTGCTGGAGCCGCAGAAATCGGTCTCGCTGGTCATCGGCGTGGGACCGGGCTACCCCGCCGCCCACGTCGGTTCGCTGTGCGCCTGCTGCGCCCTGGCCGATACCTGCTGGCGACGGCGGGATGAAAGCCCATCGCGGGCCGCCGAGGCCCAGACAGGAGTGGAGTGAGTGCCCATCGCGTTAGGGATTGACACCGGAGGGACATACACCGACGCTGTGCTGGTCGAACAGCGCGACGGGAGCGTGCGGGCAGCGGCCAAGGCGCTGACCACCCGGCACGATCTGGCCGTCGGCATCAGCCAGGCGGTCGCCGCCGCCTTCCGTGGCTCTGAGATCACGCCATCCCAGGTAGAACTGGTGGCCCTCTCGACGACGCTGGCGACCAACGCCATCGTCGAGGGGAAGGGCGGTCCCGTGGCCCTGCTGCTGGCCGGCTATGACCCCGCCCTCATCCGCCAGTACGGCTTCGAGGCAGCGCTGGCGACACGGGACGTGGTCTACCTGCGCGGCGGCCACGATGGCGCGGGCAACGAAGTGGAGCCGCTGGACGAGGAGGCCGCCCGTCAGGCCATCCGCGCGCTCGCAGAGCGAGTGGAGGCGTTCGCCATCTCCGGCTACTTCGGCGTGCGCAATCCGGCCCACGAACTGCGCCTGCGCACACTGGTGGAGGAGATGACCGGTCTGCCGGTCACCTGCGGCCACGAACTGACCGGCCGTCTCAACGGCGTGCGGCGGGCGACGACCGCGGCGCTCAACGCCCGGCTGATCCCGCTGCTGCGCGGACTGGTCGCCACCGTGCGCCGCACGCTGGACGATCTGGGCATCCCCGCGCCGCTGATGGTGGTGAAGGGGGATGGCTCACTCGTGCGCGCGGAGTGGGCCAGCGCCCGGCCCATCGAGACGGTCCTCTCCGGCCCGGCAGCGAGCCTGCTGGGGGCCTGGCATCTCTCCGGCCGGCGGGACGCCTGGGTGGTGGATGTGGGCGGGACGACCACCGACATCGCCGCCCTGCGCGACGGTCGCCCGCGCCTCAACCCCGACGGCGCCCGCGTCGGCGGCTGGCAGACGATGGTGGAAGCCGCAGACGTGCACACGGTGGGATTGGGCGGCGACAGCCTGGTGCGCTGGGATGCGGAGGGCGAACTGCGCATCGGGCCGCGACGGGTGATCCCCTTGTGCCTGCTGGCCACCCAGTACCCACAGATCGTGGAGAGGCTGCGCCAGACAGCGGAGGACCGCTCATCTCGCGAGCGGGGACGGCAAGACCTGGCAGCGCAGTTCGTGTTAAGGCATGAGACAAGACCAGGAGACACAGAGACACGGAGAGGGGGAGGCGAGGAGAACGGGTGGATGGAGGCGTTAGAAGCGGGGCCGCAGCCGATGACTGCCCTGCTCGACGGTCAGCGGTACAGCGCGCTGCTGGTACGGCGTGTTGAGGAGATGGAGACGCGCGGCCTGCTCCTGCGCGCCGGCTTCACCCCCACCGATGCGCTGCATGCACTGGGCCGCTTCACGCTGTGGGAGAGGGACGCCTCCCGCTACGGGGCAGCGATCCTGGCCGGGCTGGCCGGGCTGACCGTGGAGGACTTCTGCAAACGGGTGATCGCTGCCGTGTCCGACCGCATCGTCCAGGAACTGGTCAGCAAGGTGCTGAATGACGAGGCCACTCCACCGGACTGGGAGCGCGAGCCGGCAGCGCGGGCGTTTCTCCTGCGCGCTCTGGGCGGGCGGCCGGACTCGGACCTGGGCTGTCAGTTGCGCCTCCGCCGACCGCTGGTAGCCATCGGTGCGCCGGTCACGGCCTACATGCCGCGTGTGGCAGAGTGGCTCGACACCGAACTCATCGTCCCACCTCACGCCGAGGTGGCCAACGCCGTGGGCGCGGTCGTTGGCGGGGTGCTGCTGCAGCGGCGCGTCCTGCTGCGCCCCCTCGCCGCCGACGACCCGGCCGTGCGCCTGTACCTGCCCGACGGCGTCCGCGACTTCGCCACGCTGGAGGAGGGGGTAGCCCACGCCCGACAGGTCATCCCCGCGCAATTAGAGGAGATGGCGCGGCAGGCCGGGGCGGAGCAGGTGGAGGTTCGACTGGCCCGCGACGACCGTCACGCGCCGGTGGCCGGCGGCTGGGGACAGAAAATCTACCTGGAGACAGTGCTCACTTTTACCGCGGTCGGTCGGCCAGCAATGGCGGTCACCCCAACCGCGCCAGCGCCTGATCCAGGTCGGCGATGATGTCCGCCACGTCCTCCAGTCCCACCGACAGGCGGATCAGCCCGTCGTCAATGCCCGCCGCCGCCCGCTCCTCGTCGGTCATGTGCTCGTGGGTGATGGTGCGTGGGTGCATGCAGATGGTACGGCTGGTGCCGAAGGTGACGGCGTGGATGATCAGGCGGAAACCGTCAATCACCGTGGCCGCTCCTGGGATGCCCCCCGGCACGACGAAGGACAACATCCCTCCGCCAGCCTTCATCTGTCGCTGCGCCAGGGCATGCTGCGGGTGATCGCGCAAGCCAGGGTAATTGACTCGCAGGACGCGCGGGTGGTCAGACAGAAACTCGGCCACCCGCTGCGCGTTGGCGCTGTGCCGCTCCATGCGCAGTGACAGGGTCTCCAGGTACTGCAGCGTCAACCAGGAGTCGAAGGGGGACATGATCGAGCCGACGAACTCGGTCGTGTTCCAGCGGATGTCCTCCGTGAGCGCCTCCGGCCCGACGATCGCTCCCCCCAGCACCGTGGCGTTGCCAGAGAGGAACTTGGTGATGGACAGGAGGACGATGTCCGCGCCCAGAGCCAGCGGCTGTTGCAGCGCGGCGGTAGCGGTGGTGTTGTCCACCAGCAACGGCACGCCGCGGGCGTGGGCTACCTCAGCCACCGCGGCGATGTCGGTGACGAACAGGCAGGGGTTGCTGGGTGTCTCGACCCACACCAGTCGGGTACGCCGGTCAATCTCGCGATCCCAGGAATCAGGGTCAGCGGGATCCTTGACGAAGCGGAACTCCACACCGCACCGTCTGGGGAAGATGTCAGCGGCTTGCTTGTACCCCTCGCCGAAGATGTTCAGCGTGGTCACGACGTTATCGCCGGGGCGGGCCAGGGTGAAGATCAGGTTGAACAGCGCCTGCGAGCCGGAGCCAGCACTGACCGCTGCTTCCCCTCCCTCCAGCGCCGCAAGTCGTTCCTCCAGCAGACTGGCCGTGGGCGTGCGGGTGCGCCCGTAGACCGGGTAGGGGATGCGGTCGAAGGCTTCATAGGGATAGGTCATTGAGGGGACGATGGGCGGCACGAAGGCGCGGAACTTCTCCACATCGCGCAGCGGGTGGAATCCGGCATGGAGCGCGCGGGTGTCGAAGCCCAGGTGTGCATCACGAGGGGCGGCGGGCCTGGCTTGAGGGTCATATACCCACGGGTCACGCATGAAGAAGGGCTTCTCGTTCGACATCGCATCCTCCTCCTGGTCAGCGATCTATCTACCTGAAACTCTGCCGTCCCCAGCCGCCGGATTGTGATCCGGCGGGCACGGGGATCCCCGGTCATTGGCCATTGATTCTCCGCTTCTCCCGTTCCACCACCTCGTGAATGCTGGCCTGCACGTCGGCGGGGAGAGGCTCAGGGGTGTGCCTGGAAAGGATCTGGTCAACCAGGCGTGCAGCCCGCTGCTCCATCGTCGTTCCCCCTGCTTCCAGCCACTGCGAGTAGGTTCCTTTGTCCGCCAGCCGGGAGTAGAACGGCTCCTTGAAGTGGCGCAGGGTGTGGGGGTGGTCCAGATAGTTGCCGGTCGGTCCCAACTCGTCAATCACGTCCAGCGCCAGGGTCTCGTCGTTGACCACGACACCGGCGGTGGCGGCGCGCAGCCAGCCGATGGTGTCGTTGCACATCACGATCAATTGCAGCGATCCCTGCAGGCCAGAGTCCATGAAGCCCACGTCGTGGACGATGTTCGCGCCGTGGAGGAGGGCGGTGAAAAGGCTCAGCGCCGCCTCGACGCCGCACTGGTGGTCCAGCACTTTGGAGTCGGTGCAGCCGCCCAGGCCGAAGACGGGCAGGTCATAGTACTTGCCCATCGAGGTGGGCACCCCCTGCTCATCGGCCAGGACATAGTTGCCGACCATGGTCTTGAGGTTGTACGGGCCGCCATTCCAGCCGGGCACGGCCACCGGAGAGCCGGGGCGCACCAGTTGCGCCAGGACGATGCCCAGGAGCGTGCCGGCGTTCATCGCCGCCATGCAGCCAGCAGTGGTGGTGGGGGAGTTGACGCCGCCAGCGTTGAGCGGGATGTAGAGTTGCGGCAACCCCTTCTCTGCCAGGTACATGCACTTCTGCAGCGCCTCGGCGTTGGCGATCAGGCCGGAGGTGACGTTGATGTAGCAGGTGGCGAAGGGACGCTGGCGGAAGGCCTCAGCGCCGCCGGCGACGATCTCGCACATCTCCACCGCCGCCACGCACCCCTCGAAATCGGGCGTGACAAAGACGATGGGCTTGGTCGTGGCGTTGAGCATCGCTTCCATCTGATAGCGGTCGTAGATGCGCGGGTCCGCGTCCTCTGGCAGGAAAGCCGACATCACGAAACTGATCTCCGGCAGCGCATCCATCAGTGTGGCTGCCTCGGTCACGTCCTTCAGGGTCGGACGGCGACGCTGGCCGGTGCGATGGTCGAGGATGTTGAGGCAATCCGAACCGCCGCCATAGTAGGTGTTGTACCCCCCCGCGCGCATCGCCACCCGTCCGTGGCGGTCGTACAGCACGATCCGTCGGGGCGTTGTAGCCAGGGCGCGGCTCACCATGTACTCCGGGATGCGCACGCGGATGCCGTCCACGCGCGCCCCGCCGTCGGCCAGCACCGCGCGCGCCTTTTCATCATGCACGTCCACACCGACGCGCTCCAGAATCTCCAGGCTGGCCAGGTGGATCTTCTCGCACTCCTGCTGGCCCATGCGTCTGTAGTGGGCGCTGGTGGTGCTCAAACCGTGCGTCTCGATCATCGGCTCCTCCTGTGAGTCCTCTCTCCTTGTGGGTTGCTCCGGGCACGTCCTTCGCTAATGGAGTGGCTTTGATATATGAGATTATACTTCTCAAATATCACAATGTCAACTTTTATGGCTCAGTAATGCTGACGGTCATTTTTCACAGGCCATAAGGTATGCCAGGACTTGACTTGTGATGTACTACGTGATACAATCTTACCAGTAGCCGTAGCGTATCCGGCCGCTTTCCCGCCTGGAGGCCGGTCGGAGGGTTATGCAAGCGGGAACTGGTGAGGTGGAGGATGACCGAGCCGCAAGGGACGTCCCGCAGCAGGATCTACACCGCGTTGCGCCGCGCGCTGATCATGGGCCACCTCAAGCCCGGCGAGCGGCTCAACGTCGAGGAACTGGCTCGCCGCTATGAGACCAGCATCACGCCGGTGCGTGACGCCTTGCAGATGCTCGCCCAGGAAGGGCTGGTGACCATCCGCCCGCGTGCCGGCTACTTCGTCACCCGCATCAGCCTCCGCGAACTGCGCGACCTGCTCGACCTGCGCGAGGTGCTGGAGACCGCCGCCGCCGAGCGCGCCGCGACGCGCATCACCAATGCCCAGATCGAACAACTCACCCACGTCCATGCCGGCTACACCGGCGACGACGACGAGTCCTATGACCGCTACACCGACGAAAACCGCCGCTTCCACTACCTTGTTGCCCTGGCCTCGGGCAACCAGGCGCTGGCGGAGATGGTGGGGCGGCTCCACGACCGGCTGGCCCGCTTTATGGTGCTGCGCCACGCCGGTCAGGTCATGGAGCAGGACCACATACGGATCATCGAGGCATTGCGTGCTCACGACCCCGTCGCTGCCCGCCAGGCGATACAGGAGGAGGTGCGGCAGACCAGCCGCATCGTGCTGGACCTGGTGATCCAGGAAGAGGGGGAAACCTGGCACGTGGGCCAGAGCCAATAGCCAATGAACAATGAACAATGACCAATGAACATAGGACTTGCGCAGTTGGCGGATAAACCTTAGAAATTCGCCACGAATTTCACGAACGGACACGAATTTCGTTTCTCTCCATCCGTGAAATTTGCGCAATTCGTGGCAATAAAGATCAACTGCGTAACTTCTAGTTCATTTCTAACGAGGAGGTCTTCGACAATGGCGGACATTCTGGAAAAGATCGCCAAACGACTGTACGAAGGTGAAGACGAGGAAGTCGCGGAACTGGTCCAGGAGGCATTGGACCGCGGCCTGACGCCGCAGCAGATCCTGTCCGACGGCCTGATCGCCGGCATGGACGAGGTAGGGCGCGACTTCAAGGCTGGCGACCTGTTCGTGCCGGAGGTGCTCATCGCCGCGCGGGCGATGCATGCCGGGATGGGCGTGCTGCGCCCGCTGCTGGCGGAGAGCGACACGCCCAGCATCGGCAAGTACGTCATCGGCACGGTCAAAGGCGACCTGCACGATATCGGTAAGAACCTGGTCAAGATGATGCTGGAAGGAGCCGGGTTCGACGTGGTAGATCTGGGCACCGATGTGGGGCCGGAGGCGTTCGTGGCGGCGGTGCGGGAGCATCAGCCCCGGCTGGTGGGCATGAGCGCGCTGCTGACGACGACGATGGTGAACATGAAGGCGACCATCGAGGCGCTGGTGGAGGCGGGCGTGCGCGACCAGGTGCGGGTGATGATCGGCGGCGCGCCGGTGACGGCAGCCTTCGCCGAGCAGATCGGCGCCGACGCCTACGCCCCCGACGCTGCCTCGGCGGTGGATGTGGCCCGCAGCCTGGTCGCCTGAAGGCCTGATCAGACAGTGAGCGCAAAGGTAGAGTTCCTTTACCTCGCACAAGAGGACGTCATCGCCGCAGGCGGGTTGGAGATGGCTGGCACGCTGCAGGCGGTGGAGCAGTCCTTCCGCCTCCACGGCCTGGGACAGACCATCCTGCCGCCCAAGCCGGTGCTGCGTTGGGGCGGGCCGGAGACCGAAGAGACCACCGGCCGCATCATGGCCATGCCTGCCTATCTCGGCGGCGACCTGCGCATCGCGGGCATCAAGTGGATTCCCTCCGCGCCGCAGAACCCCAAGAAGTACGGCCTGCCGCGCGCCAACGCGCTGATTATCCTCAACGACCCCGACACGCTGATGCCGCTGGCGGTGATGGACGGCACCATCGTCAGCGCCATGCGCACCGGCGCCGCGACCGGGGTGGCAGCGAAATACCTGGCCCGCCGCGACTCGCGCACCATTGGCCTGGTGGGAGCTGGCGTCCAGGGCCGCACGCAATTGATGGCGCTCAAGGAGGTGCTGCCCGCCGCCGAGACGGTACGTGTTTTCGACCTGGACGGCGAGAAGGCCGCCCGGTTCGCCGCGGAAATGGCCGCCGAACTGGGGCTGGAGGTGCGCGCCGTAGACTCCGCTGCTGCGGCCTGTCAGGGGGCCGACGTCTTCGTCACCGCGACGATGAGCACCTTCCCCTACGTCCGGGCTGAATGGTACGCGGAGGGCGTCTTCCACAGTGAGATCAGCTTCTGGGATACGCCGCCGGAAGTGCTCCGTCACCTGGACCGCATCGTCGCCGACGACTACTACCAGGTGGAACATCACGGCGTGGATGTCTGCTACCGCGCCGTACGCGACGGCTTCATCCGCCGTGACCAGGTCACCAACCTGGGCGACATCGTCGTCGGCAAGGCGCCTGGTCGCCAGAGCCCCACGGAGAAGATCATGTTCAACCCTATCGGCATGGGCATCCACGACGTCAGCGAAGCCTATCGCGTCTACCGTAACGCCGTGGAGCGCGGCATCGGCCGGCGGCTGCCGCTGTGGGAGAAGCCGCATTGGGTGTAGGGCTGAATAGGGAGTGATGTCCAGACCAGGGCCAGCAGGCGGGCAATACCGGCCGCTCACGCCGGAAGAGGTCCAGCGCATCCACGCTGCGGCGCTGACCGTGCTGGAGCGGGTCGGCCTGCAGGTGGAGCACGAAGAGGCCCGTGCGCTCTATCGTCAGGCGGGGGCGCAGGTCTCGGGCGAGCGGGTGACCCTGCCGCCGTCGGTGGTCGAACAGGCGCTGCGGCAAGCACCCGCACGCGTGCTGCTGGCCGGACGCGACCCGGAGCATGACGTGGTCCTGGAAGGAGAACGGGTCTACGCCGGCACGGGTGGCTCCCCCGCCGCCGTCCTCGATCCCGGCGCACGGGCGGTCCGTCCGGCGCGGCTGGCGGATCTGATCGACATGATACGTCTGGCGGACCGACTGGAGCACTGCGACTTCGTCGTCCTGCCGCTCCACCCCACCGATGTGCCGCCAGAAGATGTGCCGGTCAACCGCTTCTACGCCGGGCTGACCCACACCACACGCCATGTGATGGGAGGCGTCGGTTCTGTCGAAGGAGCACAGCAGGTCATCGAAATGGCCGCGCTGGTGGCCGGGGGGATGGAAGCGCTGCAGGCGCGTCCTTTCGTCTCCGCCATCACCTGCTGGCTGGTCAGCCCGCTGCGGCTGGACCCTGCGGTGACTGACATCCTGTTGGCGTGGTGCCGCGCCGGGTTGCCGGTGGTGCTGTCGTCGGCGCCAATGTCCGGCTCCACCGCGCCGGTGACGCTGGCGGGCACACTGGTGCAACTGCATGCCGAACTGCTCAGCGGCGTCGTCCTGACGCAGACGGTGCGACCCGGCACCCCGGTCATCGCCGGCTACGTCACCGGACTGGCCGACCTGCGCAGCGGGGGGTACCTGGGAGGGGCAGTGGAGTTCGGCATGATGCAGGCTGCCGCAGCGCAACTGGCCCACTTCTGCCGCCTGCCCATCTACGGCTCCGGCGGCATGAGCGATTCCAGCCAGCCCGACGCCCAGGCCGGGTACGAGAAGATGACCACGTTTCTCCTGGCGGCGATGGGCGGCTGCAACCTCATCCATCACGCCATTGGCATGGTCGCCAACATGAGCGCCGTCTCCCTGGAGCAGGCGGTCATAGACGACGAGATCGTCGGCATGGCCCAGCGGGTCCTGCGTGGCCTGGCCGTGGACGATGACAGGCTGGCGGTAGAGGCCATCGCCCGGGTGGGGCCTGGCGGCCACTACCTGGCCGACCCGCACACCATCCGTTTTATGCGTGCCGAGCACTTCAGCCCGCGCCTGGCCGACCGGCAGGGGGTGGCGCGGGAAGAGACAGAGGGGCGGGACCTCCGCTCCCGGGCTGCCGAACAAGCCGCCCGTCTCCTGCAGGAGCATCCCTCACCCGGTCTGCCACCCGACGCGGAGGCCGCCATTCGGGCACGTTTCCATATTTTGCTTCAGCCGCTGCCCCCAGGCGGGGGCACACCGGGCGTGATGGGCGCAGTCTCCTGACCGCGCCCGAAAGAAGAAGCAGAGCAGCAGACTTGACCCGCCGTCGCGCCACAGGCCCGGCGGCAATGACTCAGGAAGGAGGTGATGGCTGGGAACCATCTCATACCGGGCACTGTCTTGAGGAGAAGAAACACACGCCTGAGGAGAAGTCGAAATGGAGATCATGAAGCGAACCAAGAAGGAAGTCCATCCGTACATCCCGGAACTGAAGGAACTCTACAAGGCTGGTCGCTGCACCCGCCGCGAGTTCCTGCGCACGGCGACGCTGCTGGGCATGTCCTTCGCCAGCGCGAGCGCCTTCCTGGCCTCCTGCGGCCCGCAACCCACCCAGGCCCCGACCCAGGCCCCCACCCAGGCGCCCACCGAAGCCCCCACCCAGGCGCCGACCGAGGCCCCGACCCAGGCGCCGACCGGCCCCCGCCGCGGCGGGACGATGACCATCGCCACGCGCGTGCAGCGGGTTGACCACCCGGCGCGCTTCTCCTGGATCGAGGCCACCAACCAATTCCGCCAGGTCTGTGAGTACCTCACCCTCACCGACTGGGACAACATCACCCATCCCTGGCTGCTGGAGCGCTGGGAGGCTAACGAGGACGTCACCGAGTGGACGCTCTACCTGCGCCAGGGCATCAAGTTCAACAACGGCCAGGATTTCACCGCCGACGACGTCATCTTCAACTTCCAGCAGTGGCTCAACCCCGACATCGGCTCCTCGATGCTGGGGTTGATGAGCTACCTGACGCCAGAGAACGTCGAGAAGGTGGATGACTACACCGTCAGGCTGCACCTCTCCAGCCCGCAGATCGGCGTGCCGGAGCACCTCTACCACTACCCGGCCATGATCATGCCGCGCACCTTCCAGGGCGACATCATCCGCGAGCCCATCGGCACCGGCCCGTTCGTGCTCGAGGAGTACGTCGAGACCGAGCGCGCCTCCTTCCGCCGGCGCGAGGACTACTGGCGGATGGGCGCCGACGGCCAGCCGTTGCCCTACCTGGATCGGCTGGTCTTCCTCGACCTGGGCCAGGATGCGGCGGCGCAGATCGCCGCGCTGCAGAGCGGCCAGGTGGACAACATCTTCAACCCCTCCGCCGAGATCTGGCAGGCGGTGCGTGACCTGCCTGGCATCAACGTCTACGCCGCCAACACCGCCCAGACCTTCCACATCCGCATGCGCGTGGACCAGGAGCCCTTCAACGACGTGCGCGTGCGCCAGGCGCTGAAGAAGTGCATTGACCGCCAGGCGATGCTCAACCTGGCCTGGTTCGGCGAGGGCGTGCTGGGCCACGACACCGTCTTCGCGCCGGTGCACCCGGAGTACTGCCAGAAGGACATCCCCCCCTACGACCCCGAGGGCGCGCGGGCGCTGCTGGAAGCCGCCGGCTACCCCGACGGCGTCACGGTGGAACTCTCAACGCAGGAGGCGCGCGCGGAACCAGCGATGGCGCAATCCCTGCAGCAGACCGCAGCCGCGGGCGGCTTCACCATCAACCTCAACATCCTCCCCTCCGCGCAGTACTGGGACATCTGGACCGAGGTGCCGCTGGGCATCACCATCTGGGCTCACCGCCCGCTGGGGATCATGATCCCGGCGCTGGCCTTCACCGCCGACGCCGAGGGCAACCCGGCGGCGTGGAACGAGACGCGCTGGGTGGACGAGGAGTACGTCACCCTGCTGCGCCAGGCGGAACAGACGCTGGACGTCGAGGCCCGGCGGGAGATCGCCTGCCAGATGGAGGACATCGAGATGGAGCGCGGGGCCTGCGGCATCCCCTTCTTCACCAACGTCTGGTACGTCTGCCACCAGCGCTTCGTGGGCGTGCGCGCCCATCCCACCAACTACGACCTGCTGGACGAGGTCTGGGAGAACCCGGACCTGGCGTAACCGTGCGATGCGTAGGGGCGAGGCATCGCCTCGCCCCTACCCCCGGACGGATCGGGAGGGGGTATGGCCAGGTATATCCTTCGCCGCTTGCTGTTCATGCTGGTGACCATGCTGCTGGTCTCCATCGCCATCTTCCTGGTCTCCGAGGTTGCCCCCGGCGATGTGGCGCGCCACATCCTGGGTCAGTTCGCCACGCCGGAACAGGTGGAACTGTTCCGCGAGCAGATGGGGCTGAACCAACCCCTGGTTCTGCGTTATCTGGACTGGCTGATCGGCAACGACTGGCGGCTGAGCCGGCTGGTAGGCGGCCCGCTGCGCCAGGTCCAGGTGGGACAGACTGGCGACCTGACCTGGTGGCTGGTGCGGCCAGACGGCACGCTGGTGCAGTGGCGGATGACTAGCGAGGGGCTGGTGGAGGTACGGCTGGCCCCCGATGGCAGCCGCCAGGAGGTGCCCTTCGACGGCTGGCAGCGGGACGAGAACGGCGAGGAGATCTTCTGGGGGGTGGACACCGCCAGTCACGTGGTGCTGTGGCGACGGGGCGAACAGCAGACGGGAGTAGGGCCGGCGTCCGCGGGCCGCACGATGACCGAGTCGAGCGGCGAGCGGTACATCCCCATCCGCCGGGGCCTCCTGCGCGGCGACCCCGGCATCAGCGCCCGCACCAACCGTCCGGTGGGGCCGACGCTGGCCCGTCGGCTGCGCAACTCCCTCAGCCTGGCCGGCATCGCCTTTGTCTTCATCATGCCGCTGGCGCTGCTGCTGGGCCTGCTCTCTGGCCTGCGTGAGGGCCACTTCCTCGACCGTACCATCTCCCTCTTCGGCCTGGTCACCACCTCCGTGCCGGAGTTCGCCAGCGGCGTCTTCCTCATCCTCGTCTTCGCCTTCTGGCTGAAACTCCTGCCCGGTGCGGCGGTCTTCCCCAGCGACACCGCTCCACTGCAGGACCCCAAACTGCTGGTCCTGCCGGTGTTGACGCTGACGCTGGTGGAGGTGGGCTACGTCACGCGCATGACCCGCGCCAGCATGATCGAGGTCATCAACGCGCCCTACATCCGCACCGCCTTCCTCAAGGGGTTGCCCTACTGGCGCATCGTCTTCAAGCATGCCCTGCGCAACGCGCTGATGGCCCCCATCACGGTGATCATGCTCCACGTCAACTGGCTGGTCGGTGGTATTGTGGTGGTAGAGTCGGTCTTCGGCTACCCGGGGTTGGGGATGTACCTGCTGGACTCGGCGCTGTTCAAGGACATCAACGCCATCGAGGCTGGCGCGCTGGTCATGGTCGCCCTGGCCGTGGGCACACAGTTGCTCGCAGACATCATCTATACTTTTCTGAATCCGCGGATCCGTTACACATAGGAATTGCTTTAGGACTTGCGCAGTTGGCGGATAAACCTTTGAAATTCGCCACGAATTTCACGAATGGACACGAATTTCGTTTCTCTCCATCCGTGAAATTCGCGCAATTCGTGGCAACAAAGATCAACTGCGTAACTTCTATGCTTTTGAACTGCAGAGGCGCAAAGGAATCACCGCAGCACATCAGCGTCCCCGCCGGGCCTGTGAGCCGGCGGCTGACCGGGTGAACGGCCCGGTCACTGGCGGAGGAGTGGTTATGGCAGGCGTAGAGCAACTAGCGACACGGCCCAAGGGCTGGCGGCGCACGTGGGAGAGTGTGTCGGTCGTCTTGCGCTCGCGGGTGGCGATGATCGGCCTGGTGATCATCCTCTTTTGGGTGCTGGTGGCGATCTTCGCCCCGCTCATCGCTCCCCATGATCCTCTGGCGCAGGACGCCATGGCGATCAACCAGGGCCCCTCGCGGCAGTACCCTCTGGGCACCGACCACCTGGGTCGTGACATCCTCTCTCGCCTGATTTACGGCAGCCGCATCATCCTGCTCCTGGCACCGCTCTCGGTGCTGGCCTCGGTGACGCTGGGAACCGTGCTGGGGCTCCTGGGCGGCTACTTCGGCGGGTGGGTGGATGAGGTGGTGATGCGCATCCTCGACGCCATCATGGCCTTTCCGACCATCCTGCTGTACCTGATCATCATCTCCGCTATCGGCCCCTCGGCGGTCAACGTCGTCATCGCCATCACCTTCGTCGGCGCGCCGGGGGTGGCGCGGCTGGTGCGCAGCCTCACCCTCGACATCCGCACCCGTGATTACATCCGCGCCGCCGAGACGCGCGGTGAGAACCCGCTCTACATCATGTTCGTGGAAATCCTGCCCAACGCGCGCGGACCGCTGATCATTGACGCGATGCTCCGCGTGGGGTACGCCATCTTCGCCATCGGCACACTGGGCTTCCTGGGGCTGGGCCTGCCGCCGCCCACACCTGACTGGGGAGGCATGATCAATATGGCCCGCCGCTACATCTGGACCAACCCGCTCAGCGTCCTCTGGCCGGCGCTGGCGATCTCCAGCCTGGTCGTGGCGCTCAACCTCTTCGCCGACGGGCTGCGCGAGGAGACGACGCGGTATCAATAGGCCTGAGGCCACCGACGTCTGGGAGATAAGCATGCAGGGAGCACCAAAGATTCCCATCCTTGAAGTGGATGGCCTGGCGATCTCCTACAAGACCCGCCGCGGGGACGTGCCGGCGGTGCGCGATGTCAGTTTCGAGATCATGCGCTCCGAAGCGCACAGCATCGTCGGCGAGTCGGGCTGTGGGAAGAGCACCGTGGCCTTCGGCATCGTCAACTTCCTGGGGCGCAACGGCAAGATCGTGGGCGGACGCATCCTCTTCCAGGGACGCGACCTGGTTGGCCGTTCCCAGGAAGAACTGCGCAAACTCCGCGGCGACCGCATCGCTATGGTCTACCAGGACCCGATGCAGGCGCTCAACCCGTCTATGCGCCTGGGCGACCAGATGGCCGAGGTGCTGATCGTCCACCGGAAAATGAAGAAGGCGGCCGCCGAGGAGCGCTGCCTGCAGATGTTGGAACGGGTGTACATGGCCGACCCGGCCAGCGTGATGCGTCGCTACCCCCACCAGATCTCCGGCGGCCAGCAGCAGCGGGTGGTCATCGCCATGGCGCTGCTCAACGACCCGGCACTGCTGATTATGGACGAGCCAACCACCGCGCTGGACGTGACGGTCGAGGCGGCGGTGCTTGACCTGATCGCCGAACTACAGCAGGAATTCGCCACGGCGATCATGTACATCAGCCACAACCTGGGCGTGGTGGCCCGCGTCTCTCAGCGGGTGGGGGTGATGTACGCCGGCGAACTGGTGGAGCGCTCCACCGTCGAGGAGGTCTACCTCCACCCGCACCATCCCTACACCCAGGGGTTGATACGCTGCGTGCCCCGACTTGGGGCGGACAAGTCCAGCAGTTATCTCCACCCCATCCGCGGACGGGTGCCCTCGCCAGCGAACCTGCCCCCCGGCTGTGTCTTCGAGCCGCGCTGCGACTATGCCCGCCCGGAGTGTTGCAGCCGTCGCCCGCCCATGCGCGAGGTCTCCCCCGGCCACTGGGTGCGCTGCTTCTTCGCCGAAGAGGTAGCCCAGCAAGCCCGCCTGCCCCAGGACGCGCTGGTCGAGGCCCTGGCCGCCGCCCGCGCTACCCCTGCCGACCGTCCCATCCTGCGGGTGGAAGGGGCCAGGACCTATTACGAAGTGCCCTCGAAGCGGCTCATCGGCGGCGGGAAGCAGCAGGTTAAAGCGGTGGACGACGTCAGCCTGGAGGTGTTTCCCGGCGAGACCTTCGGCATCGTCGGCGAGTCGGGTTGCGGCAAGACGACGCTGGTGCGCACGATCATCGGCCTGGAGAGGCCCACCGACGGCGCTTTCGAGTTCATGGGCTTCGACATCCGTACCCCCCTGGCGAAGCGCGACCTGGCGCTGATCCGCAACCTGCAGATGGTCTTCCAGAACCCCGATTCGACCCTCAACCCGTCCTTCAGCGTCGGCGCGCAGATCGCCCGACCGTTGCGCCGCTTCAAGGTCGTGCCCAAGAGCGAAGTGCGCCAGGAGGTCATCCGCCTGCTGAACCTGATGAAACTGGGCGAGGCCTACTACGACCGCCTGCCACAGCAACTCAGCGGCGGTGAGAAGCAACGCGTCGGCATCGCCCGCGCCATCGCCGGACGACCAGAACTGGTGCTGTGCGACGAGCCGGTCTCCGCGCTCGACGTCTCAGTGCAGGCAGCAGTGCTCAACCTGCTGATGGACATCCAGAAACAACTGGGCACCACGCTCGTTTTCATCGCCCACGACCTGAGCGTGGTGCGCTTCCTGTGCGACCGCATCGCCGTGATGTACCTGGGTCAGATCGCCGAGATCGGCTCCGCTGAAGCCATCTACGCCCCCCCCTACCACCCCTACACCGAAGCGCTCCTCTCGGCGGTTCCCATCCCAGACCCACGGGTCGAACAGAAGCACGTCCGCCTGAGCGGCACGGTACCCAGCGCGCTGGACCCGCCCAGCGGCTGCCGCTTCCACACCCGCTGCCCACGCATGCTCGGCCCCATCTGCCAGACACAGGCCCCACCCCGGCAGGATGACGGCAACGGGCACTACATCTACTGCCATATTCCGCTGGAGGAACTGCGGAAGGTGGAGATGGTGGTGACGTGGGGGCATAAGGACGCGGAGACGCGGTGACGCGGAGAGGGAGGTGGAAATGTTGGTCAAGGATTACATGACGCGGCATCCGCTGATGGCGGAACCGACCATGTCCATCGTGGAAGCACAGCGCTATATGGGAGAAAACCACATTCGCCATCTGCCGGTCGTCGGCGACGGCAAGCGATTGCTGGGGTTGGTGACCCGACAGACGCTGTTGGTGGACCCTGCTCGGCTGGGCAGCCTGGACATCTGGGATATCACCCGCTACCTCTCCGGCCTGCGTGTGACCGACGTGATGGTCAAAGCGGAGCACGTCGTCTCCATCACCCCCGATACCACCGTGGAGGAGGCTGCCCGCATCATGGTCGAGCACAAGGTCGGTTGCCTGCCGGTGCTGGACGACGGAGCAGTGGTAGGCATCATCACCGAGATGGACCTCCTGCGCCTGCTGATGGAGATGATGGCCACCCGCGAGCACGGTGTGCGCGTGACCATCCGCATGCCCAACGTGCGCGGCGAACTGGCCAGGCTGGTCTCCGCCATCGCCGCACAGGGTTGGGGCATCCCGGCCTGCGGCGGCCTGGTCAACCCCAGGAACCCCCAGCAGTGGGATGCGGTGGTCAAGATCCACGACGCGACGCGGGAGGAGGTCGTGGCGGCCCTGTCGCGGGTCGAGGGACAGCAGATCATAGACGTGCGAGAGGTATAGTCTCGACCCAATGGGCCTGGTTGACGAGTTCGCTGCTGCCTTCGGTGTATGGGACATCGCCCGGCCTTACCTCCACCTGATGGTGGATGAGGCGGAGATGACGCTGGTGGTGCGCATGGCCGGTCGCGCCGTGACGGTGGAGGAGGCCGCCGACCTGCTCGGTCTTCCGCCTGCAGCAACCGAGACGCTCCTCCAGCGCGCTTATGCCCGCCACATCCTCAACAAGAAGGTGGAAGACGGAACCACGCGCTTCACGCCCGCCGACTTCCCCACCCGGCTCGATCATTTCGCCAAGTTCGAGAACTGGGACGACATCCCCGAGGCCGGCCGCCGCGCGCTCGACCGGCGCTTCCTGGACGAGTTCATCGCCCGCCACCGGCCCAACGTCGAGCGGAAAACGCAGGGGCTGGCCGCCGAGAACGCGCTGCCCAACGACACCGTCCTCCTGCTGCACGAGGTCGAGGCGATGCTCGACGCCGCCAGCGACATCATCGTCCAGCCGTGCGACTGCCGCCGCCTGGGGGGAAACTGCGACCGGCCCGTCGAGACATGCATCTGGCTGGACGCGGGGGCGCGGGAGGCGCTCGACCGCGGATACGGCCGCCGCCTGACCCGCGAGGAGGCCAAAGCATTGGTGCGCCGCCTCGACCGGCAGGGGCTGATGCACACCGGCGACAGCGAGTGGCCGTCTCGCGGCCTGCACGCCATCTGCAATTGCTGCGCCTGCGACTGCTACCCCTTCCGCGCCGCGCGCGAACTGGGCAGCAAGGGGGTCTGGCCGAAGAGCCGCGCCGTCGCCACGCACGACCCCGCCCGCTGCTCCCGCTGCGGCCTGTGCGCCCAGCGCTGCCACTTCGGTGCCTTCTCCGCCACGCTGCTGCCCGATGAGGACCGGCCAGTCATTCGCTTCGACGCCGAACTCTGCTGGGGCTGCGGCCTGTGCGCCAATTCCTGCCCGGAACAGGCGATCGTGATGCAGCCGGTTGGCAGCGGCGCTTGAGAGGGGATGAAAGCGATGACGCGCATCCTCCGCGTCCTGGCCGTGCCGGCCGTGGGCGGCTACTACTACGAAGACCTGGCCGCGCTACAGGCACGTCCCATTCCCCTGGCGGAACGGTACACCGCCCCACCGGTCACCCCCGGATTTCGCGCCGTGCGCGAGGTGGCCGAGGCGCTCTCGGTGGGCCTGGTGCTCGACAACGGGCAGGTGGCCTGGGGCGACTGTGTGGCCGTGGCCTACAGCGGCAAGGCCGGACGGTTCCCGCCTTTCCGCTCCGCTGCGGGGCTGGAGACGGTGCGCCGGGTGGTGGCCCCGCTGCTGGAGGGGCGCGACCTGACCGCCTTCCGCCCCCTGGCCGCCGAGGTGGACGGGTTGACGGAGCAGGTGGAGGTCGAACGGCCGCGACCCGCCGCGCCGCCGCTCGCCGGGCTGTTGGAGGAGGCACCTCAGGCGCGCCTGTCACGGCGCGACCTGCTGGCCGGCCCGGCCCGCTGGCTGCGCGCGGTGGGTGACGAGGAGACCGGCCGCGAGCCGGAGCGCGTGATGGAGGAGCGCCCCCTCCACCCCGCCGTGCGCTACGGGGTGAGCCAGGCGCTGCTGGCCGCAGTGGCCCTGGCGCGCGGCGTGACCATGGCCGAGGTGATCGCCGACGAGTGGGGCCTGCCCCGCCCCGACGCGCCCGTGCCCATCCACGCCCAGTCTGGCGGCGAGCGGCACGCCAATGCCGACAAGATGATCGTCCGCCGCCTGGCCTCGTTGCCCCACGCGCTGGTGGACGATATCCCGGCGCAAATGGGCAGCGACGGCGGACTTCTGGTGCAGTACGCCCGCTGGCTGCGGGAGCGCATCGCCCGGTTGGGCGGCCCCGACTATCACCCCACCATCCACCTGGACGTACACGGCGCGCTGGGGCAGATTTGCCAGAACGACCTGGGCCGGGTGTTGGGCCGGCTGGTCGCGCTGGAGCAGGCAGTCCGCCCCTACCCGCTGCGCGTGGAAAGCCCGCTCATCCTGCAGAGCCGCGAGGAGCAGATCGCCGCCTTCAAGACCCTGCGTGGCTACATCCGCACCCGCAAGATGGCAGTGCAAATCGTCGCCGACGAATGGGCCAATACGCTGGAGGACATCCGCGCCTTTGTCGAGGCCCAGGCCGCCGACATGGTGCAGGTGAAGATGCCCGACCTGGGCAGCCTCCACAACGCGGTGGAGGCGGTGCTGACCTGTCACGCGGGCGGGATCGGGGCTTTCCTGGGCGGCAGTTGCGCCGAGACCGACCTGTCGGCTCGCATGGCGGTGCACGTCGCCCTGGCCACGCGGCCGGAGATGATCCTGGCCCGCCCGGGGATGGGCGTGGACGAAGGGGTGATGCTGGTGCAGAACGAGATGGCGCGCACACTGGCGCTGTTGGGAGCACGATGAACAACATTGAAGATCAGATAGCCGGTTTCATCACCCGCACGCGCTGGGAGGACCTGCCGGAGCCGGTGCAGCGCCAGGCGCGGATGTGTCTGCTGGACAGCCTGGGGGCGACGCTGGCCGGTACGCTGGCCCCCGTCAGCCGCATCGCCGCCGACTGCGCCGTCGAGTTGTGGCCGGGAGAGGGCGCCACCATCCTGCTGCGCGGCCGGCGGGCCGGCGTGGTAGGGGCTGCCTTCGCCAACGGCTGCGCGGCCAACGGCCTCGACATTGATGACTGTGGGCTGTACACCAAGGGGCATCCCGGCGCGCAGATCTTCCCCGCTGCCCTGGCCGTGGCCGAGCAGTGGGGCCTGGACGGCGGGCGGGTGCTGACGGCGATGGTCATCGGCTACGAAGTGGCCTTCCGCACCGCGCGCTGCTGGCATACCCGCCAATCCGTCTACCAGGCGTGTGGCTCGTGGGGCTCCGTCGCCTGCGCCGCCGTCGCCGCCAACCTGATGAGCCTCACGCCAGCGCAGACCCTTCACGCCCTGGGCATCGCCGAGTATCACGCCCCCAACCTGCCCATGATGCGCGACGTTGACCATCCGGCAATGGTCAAGCACGGCATCGGCTGGGGGGCAGCAACCGGCATCACCGCCGCCACGCTGGCCGCGCGCGGCTACACCGGCATCCCCACGATCCTGGGAGAGGAGAAATACCACGACTGGGTGGCCGACATCGGACAGCACTACCTCATCGTCGGCGGCGTCGCCTGGAAGCCGTACGCCTGTTGCGCCTGGGCCCACGCCGCGCTGAACGGGGCGGAGATACTGATGCGCGAGCATGCCATCCACGTTGAAGAGATCGCCCACATCCGTCTCGAGTGCTTCCACGAGGCGGTGCGCCTGGGAACAGCCCTGCCCACGTCCACCGAGGAGGCGCAGTTCAGTATGGCCTGGCCGCTGGCGGCCTTCCTGGTGGATGGCGAGGTCGGCCCGGCGCAGATACTGGAGCCCCGCCTGAGGGACGAGCGCGTGCGGGCGCTGGCCGCGCGCATCGAACTGCTGGAGTCGGAGAGACTGAACGACCTGGCGCGGCGGTTGGTCGCCGGGGACCCGCAGGGCAAACTGGCCACTGTGGTCACCATCACGCTCAGGGACGGGCGCACCTTCTGCTCGGGGGAGACCGAAAGCGGTATCCGCTACCCTCCGCCAGGTTGGGACGAACCCCGTCTGGAGGCCAAGTTCCGCTGGCTCGTCGGCCACGTGCTGGACAGGGAGCGGGTCGAGGCGCTGCTGGGCCTGGTCTCCCGCTTCGAGCGCCTGTCCGACGTGCGCGAACTGACCCAGATGGTAGTGTCATAAGTAGGAAGAGGGAGAATGGACACGAACTACTCCGCTCATCAGACCCCACAATTCCGCGTGTTGACGGATCGGCAGATCGAGGTGGTCTATCGGGCCACGCTGGAGTGCCTGCAACGCACCGGCGTGGACGTGCACAACGCCGAGGCGCGTGCCCTGCTGGCGGAGGCGGGCGCGTGGGTGGAGGGCGTGCGCGTGCGCATCCCGCCGCACATCATTCAGGACGCCGTCGTTGCCACGCCCCGCACTTTCACCCTGTGGGGACGCGCCGGCGGTCACGTCTGCCAGGTGGCCCCCGACCGGGTGACGTTTGGTCCTGGGCTGACCAACCCCCACTTCGTGGACCCCCAGACAGGCGAGCGGCGGCAGACCCGGCGGGGCGACCCGGCGATGACGGCGCGGGTGTGCGATGCGCTGGAGAACATCGGCTACGTGATGGGACTGGGGCTGATCGGCGACGTGCCGCCCCATCTAGCCCCGGTCTACGAGTTCGCCGAACTGATCGCCAACACCGGCAAGCCCATCCTGGCGTGGGCCTTCGCCCCCGACAACCTCGCCGCCATCTACGAGATGGCCGTGGCGGTGGCCGGCAGCGAGGAGGCCCTGCGGCGCCGCCCCTTCTTCGGCCTCTTCTCCACCTTCCAGTCCCCCCTGGTACACACGGACCACGACCTGGCCAATGTCCTCTGGGCAGCGGAGCACCACGTGCCGGTGGTCTTCATCGGCGGCGGCACGGCGGGCAGCACCGCTCCCATCACCGGAGCCGGGTTGCTGGTCATCTACCTGGCCGGGGCGTTGAGTGGCCTGGCCGCCATCCAGTGCAAGCGACGCGGCGCGCCGGTCTGTATCGGCGGCGTGCCGGAGCCGGTGGACCTGCGCACCGGTCGCCCGGCCTACGGCGGGCCGGAGATGAGCCTGTACAGCGCCGCGATGTCCGACATCTCCCGCTACCTGGGACTGCCCTTCATGGGCACTGCGGGGGCCTCCGAGGCCAAGACGCTCGACCTGCAGGCGGCGGTGGAGAGCACGGTGCAGGTGCTGCTCTCGGGGTTGAGCGGGGCGACGCTGGTGCACGACATCGGCTTCCTCGACTGCGCCGACATCGGCTCGCTGGAACTGCTGGTGCTGACCGATGAGATCATCGCCATGACCCGGCGGATCATGCGCGGCATCGAGGTCAGCGACGAGACGCTGATGTTGGAGTTGATTGACCGCGTGGGGCCGGGCGGGGAGTTCCTCTCCACCCGCGAGACGGCGAAGCGCTGCCGCAGCGAAATCTGGACCCCCACGCTGTTCGACCGCGACCCGTGGGTGAACTGGCAGGCGGCTGGCGCGCCGACGGTCCTTGACCGCATCCGCGAGCGGCTACACCACATCCTGACGACCCACCAGCCGCCACCGTTGCCGGACGGTGCCGCCGAGCGCATCGCGGCGATCTTGCGGACGGCGGAGGGGTGACGCGGGGACGCAGTCGCCGCAATCCAAAGTCTGGACTGCGCCGACGGGGTCGGCGCTTGCAAAGCGGCGACTCCGTCGCCGCAATCCAAAGTTTGGACTGCGCCGATGCGTCGGCGCTTTCAGAGCGGCGACGTGTCGCCGCAATCCACAGTTTGGACTGCGCCGACGGGTCGGCGCTTTCGGAGCGGCGGCGTGCCGCCGCAAGCCAAAGTTTGGACTGCCCCGACAGGGTCGGCGCTTTCAGAGCGGCGGCGTGCCGCCGCAAGCCAAAGTTTGGACTGCGCCGACGGGTCGGCGCTTGCAAAGCGGCGACTCCGTCGCCGCAAGCCAAAGTTTGGACTGCCCCGACAGGGTCGGCGCTTTCAGAGCGGCGGCGTGCCGCCGCAAGCCACAGTTTGGACTGCGCCGACAGGTCGGCGCTTGCAAAGCGGCGGCGTGCCGCCGCAATCCAAAGTTTGGACTGCGCCGACGGGTCGGCGCTTTCAAAGCGGCGGCGTGGCC
>Ga0209162_1000871_pt1 | contig 31596 bp, 34 predicted proteins | sample YNPNPMetaG_FD_187121 | JGI IMG/M metagenome (GOLD analysis project Ga0209162, IMG submission 187121) | Anoxygenic and chlorotrophic microbial mat microbial communities from Yellowstone National Park, USA - YNP NP MetaG (SPAdes) (version 2) ...
AACACGAGCATCCGCCAGCGCGGCAAAGCAAAGTACGCGTCTCATCATTGACGGCCCCTTCCTTTCCAAACGGGGCTTGCCTCAGGATAGCGCAAAAACCAGCTCCGGCCGCAGCAGCCAGGGCGGCACGACGCCGCAGAGGTTGGAAAGCGGCAGCACGTCGTCATGCACGGGCAGCCCGAGCACGCCCCGCATGAAATCGCGCCGCCGCAGGCACCGCTCCATCAGCCCCGGGAACCGCGCGGCCAGCTCGCCTTGCAGCGCGGGGTCGGCCAGGAGGTAGCCGTCCTCCATCCGCGACGAGTAGAAGACGGGATGCGAGGGGATGACATCGGACTGCATCACCATGCCGCTTGAGAGCCGCTCCGCGGAGCCTTCATAAGCGGGCGCGGCCAGCCATTCGTCGAAATGGATCAGGTGGCCGGGGTTGAGGAACACGCCGAACCGCTCGAAAGGGAGCCGCTCGTGGACCGCGCGCCACAGTTCGCCGCCCTCGGCGCCGATGCGCAGCGCCGCAAACCACGCTGCCATCGCCTCGAAGTACGGACCCGCGAACTCCTCCACATAGCCGCGCGCCGCCTCCGGCAGGTCCGCCGCGCTCTCGGCCACCCACCCGCAGCGGCAGCAGTTGGCGCCCCAGTAGCAGATGCCGCACGAGAGACGCCCGCCGCGCGCCACCCGCTCGCCGCAGGCGCTGGCCAGGCTGGCGCGGTTGTTGCCGCACTTGAGCGTCATGTGGCAGCCGAGCGGCACGCCGTTGTACCGCGCCTCCTCAAGCAGGCCGTAGTCGAGCGCGCCGGGCCGCACCGCCCGCAGCACGCGCTTCATCCCCTCGCTGGCCAGCGTGTTCGTCCACTCGAAGAAGGCGATCTCCTGCGGATCGGCCTGCTGCCGCAAAAGAATCATCAGGCGGGTTTCGTTGACCACGTTTTCGTAGCCGGCGGCGAAGCGCAGCTCGTCGGCGATAAAGCCGGGCAGATCGAGCCGCTCGGGCGGGGCGAGCGGCTTCCAGCCGGCCGCACCGACCCTCGAATGGGCGTCGATGCCGAACTCGCGCAGGATCTCGCCCAGCGGCCGCCCGCCTGCGCGCGGCTGGTCCGGCAGGGAGAACTCGGGGTGGCATTCCAGAAGGATGTCGCCCGCGGCCACCGGGGGCGCGGCAGGAGCGTAATTCCGGCACTCGTTGCCGACCAGCAACAGCGGCTTCCGGCCGAGGTCGACCAGCAGCAGCGCCTCTTCAAACCGCGGGTCGAAGCCGGTCAGCCAGAGCAGGTTGGCAAAGTGTTCGCGGTCGCCGTAGACGGCGAAGTGCGTGAGGCGCCGCTCGGACATCCGCTCCCGGAGCCGCTCGAGCCGCCGCGCGTACTCCTCCCGGGAGACGCGCCAGCCGGGCGGCTCGCCCGCGGCGCCGAACTCCGGCCAGTCAATTTCGATCAGGCGTGCTTTGCTCATCGGGCCACCCCGCGCGCCTTCAGGCAACGGCCGCCGCTACGAACGCCGCGCCGCTTCCTGCCGGTTGGCCAGCTGCAAGTGGCTCCGGCTGCGGCTGTAAGAGAAATAGACCACCAGGCCGATGGTCATCCAGGCGAAGAACGCCACCTTGGTGATCCGGTCCAGGCTGAACATCAGCAGAAGGCAGAACAGCACGCCGAGAATCGGCACCAGCGGCACCAGCGGGGTCCGGAACGGACGCGGGGTGTCCGGATGGGTGCGGCGCATGATGATCACGCCGATGCAAACCAGCGTGAACGCCCACAGCGTGCCCATCGAGGTCAGGTTGCCGAGCTGCTGGATCGGCGTGAAGGCGCCGAGCAGGCCCACGCACAGCATGAGCAGGATGTTCGATTTCCAGGGCGTGGCGAAGCGCTCGTGCAGCTCGGAAAACATCTCCGGCAGCAGCCCGTCGCGCGACATCGAGTAGAACACGCGCGACTGTCCGAGCAGCATCACCAGCATCACCGACGTCAGCCCGGCCAGCGAGCCAAGCTTCATCAGGAAGCCGAGCCACGGCAGGTTCTTCATCCGGTCCACGGCCACCGCCAGCGGCGCCGCCACGTTCAGCTCCTTGTAATTGACGATGCCCGTCAGCACGGCTGCATACAGGATGTAAAGCACCGTGCAGATGGCCAGCGAGCCGACGATGCCGATCGGCATGTCGCGCTTCGGGTTGCGGGCCTCCTGCGCCGCCGTGGAAACGGCGTCGAAGCCGATGTAGGCGAAAAAGATCTGTCCGGCGGCCGCCAGCACGCCCGTCCAGCCGTAGCGGCCGAATTCGCCGGTGGTGTTTTCCGGCAGGAACGGCTTGTAATTCTCGTAGTTGATGAAGAAGTAGCCGAGCCCGATGAACAGGATCACCACCGAGAGCTTCACCGCCACGATCAGCGCATTGAAGCGGGCCGATTCCTGGATGCCGATGATCAGAATGGTCGAGATGATCCAGATGATGATAAGGCTCGGCAGGTTGATCATGCCGGGCACGGGGTCCCAGGGCGAATGGATCAGGTGCGGCGGAAGGTGGATGCCGAAGGACTCGAGGATGGACACCATGTATCCCGACCAGGAGACCGAAACCGTCGCCGCGCCGATGGCGTACTCGAGCACCAGCGCCCAGCCGATGATCCACGCCAGCAGCTCGCCCATGGTGGCATAGGCGTACGTGTAGGCGCTGCCCGCCACCGGGATCATCGTGGCGAACTCGCTGTAGCAGAAGCCGGCGAAGGCGCAGGCGATCGCCGCCAGCACGAAGCTGAAGACGACCGCCGGCCCCGCATGCTGCGCCGCCGCCACGCCGGTGAGCGAAAAGATGCCTGCGCCGATGATGGCGCCGATGCCCAGGGAGACCAGCTGCGTGGCCGTGAGAGTGCGCTTGAGCGAGTGCCCGTGCGAGTCCGAGCCGGATTCGGCCAGGATTTTCTCGAGTGGTTTGCGGGCGAACAGATTCATGCCTCAGACCTCGATGTGGAGTCGCGCCGCCTCCGCCAGGCCAAATACACGGGAATCCCGGTGAGCACCAGAATCAGGCCGGGCCATGTGTAGTTGGGCTTGTACAGAAGCAGCATCAGTTCAATAAAAGCGGCTGCCACGATGTAAATCGCCGGCAGCACCGGATAGCCGAAAGCGCGGTAGGGCCGTTCGGCCGCGGGGCGCGTGCGCCGGAGCACGAAAAGCCCCGCAATCGTCAGGATGTAGAAGAGCAAAACAGCGAAGATAACATAGTCGAGCAGATCGCTGTAGCGGCCGGTGAGCGTGAGGAACGCCGCCCAGGCGCCCTGCATCCAGAGGCTGTGGTTCGGCGTGTGCGTCTTCGGGTTGACGCGCGCCGCCGCGGCAAAGAACAGCCCGTCGCGCGCCATTGCGTAGTAGACGCGCGCGCCGGCGAAGATCATGCCGTTCAGGCAGCCGAAGGTGGACACCATCACGGCCGCCGCCATCACCTGCGTGGCTGCGGGGCCGAGGATCTTCGAGATGACCGCCGTGGCCACGCGGTCCTCGGGCGCGCGCTGGATGGCCTCCAGCGGCAGCGCCATCAGGTAGACGAAATTGCAGGCCAGATAGATCACCGACACGATGCCCACGCCCAGCGCCAGCGACAGCGGCAGGTTGCGGCGCGGGTTGCGGATTTCCCCGGCGGTGAAAGTCACGTTGTTCCAGGCGTCCGAGCTGAACAGGGCGCCCACCATCGCCACCGCAGTCAGCCGCAGCGCGTCCGCCGGCGTCCAGGGGATCTCCCAAAACCGGCCAAAGTTGCGCCCGATCGCCTCCGGCTGGCGCCCGAACAGGACGCCGGCAGCAATCAGCCCGCCCAGCGCGCCGACCTTGGCGATGGTGAAAACGTTCTGCACGCGCGCGCCCGCCTCGATGCCCCGCGTGTTGTTCCACGTCAGCAGGAGGATCACCGCGATGGCCACCAGCATCTGGGTGTTGACGCCCGCCGGACCGACCCGAACGAGCCAGGCGTCGGCGGAAACGGCCGGCACGAACACGCCGAGAAACTTGGCGAACGCCACCGCCACCGCCGCCAGCGTCCCGGTCTGGATGACGGCGAACAGCGTCCAGCCATACAGGAACCCGCACAGCGGGCCGAAGGCTTCGCGAAGGTAGACGTACTGCCCGCCGGCGCGCGGCATCATCGCCGCCAGCTCCCCGTAGGACAGCGCCGCGATCATCGTCAGCAGCGCCGTGGCCGCCCACGTGGCCATCAGCAGCGCCGGCGACTGCACCTGCCGCGCGATGTCGGCCGAGACGATGAACACGCCGCTGCCGATCATCGACCCCATCACGATGGTCGTCGAATCCAGCAGCCCCAGCCGCTCGACCAGCCCCGGCTGCGCTACCGTGTCAGCGCGATCCATTCTTCCATCCGCCCCCTGACCGTGGCCTTCGTCATCTCCTCCGGCATCAGGTCCCTGATGACGGCGACCGAATCAACACCCGTCTTCAGCACGGCCTGCGCATATTCCCGCGTGATGCCGCCGATGGCCACCAGCGGCTTCGCCGTCAGCGCACGCAGCCTCGCGAGCCGTTCCAGTCCGAGCGCCGGATCGGGGTTCTCCTTCGACAGCGTCTCGAACACCGGCCCGATGGCCAGATAATCGGCCGGCTCGGCCGCGGCCGCCTCGAGCTGCCCCTCGTTGTGCGTGGAAAAGCCGAGGATCCTTTCCGCGCCGAGCACCCGCCGCGCCAGCACCGGCGGCAGGTCCGTCTGGCCCAGATGCAGGCCGGCGTCGAGCAGCGCGGCGATGTCGGCGCGGTCGTCGATGATGAACCGCGCCCGGGCCCGCAGGCACAAAACAGCCAGTTGCGAGGCCGTTTCAAACATGGTTCGGGAATAATGTCCCTTGTGGCGCAGCTGGAGGATGCGCGCGCCGCCTTCGAGCAGCGCCTCGGCGAACCACAGCGGGTCCCTGCCGCGGCGTGCCAGCGCGCCGGTGTCGACGATCGGATAGACGCGGGGAAGCTCCAGCCTGGGCGTCAAGGCTACAGTCTATTCGATCCGCGGCCGCCGCCGCGACCCCCTCGCGCCCTGGGCGCGCTCAGGCGCGCCTGCACTCGCCGAGCTTTTTCTCAAGCGCGGCCAGGTCGGCGCGGATCTCCTCCGCCTGCCCGCCGGCCGTGTGCAGCACCTGCTCCACCGTGTGGATGAGCGCCTCCAGCCGCCTCCGGGCCTCGGCCAGCAGCGCCTGGCAGGCGGCCGCGGCCGCCTCGCTCCACTGCGCCGTGAGCCGCGCCAGGTTGATCTCAACGGCCCGCCCGGCCTTGCCGCGGAAGTGCGCGAGAACCACTCCGCGGAACAGCGACATCGGGATCGCCCAGGACAGCAGCTCCCAGTTGCGGTCGAAGATCTTGCCCACCCGGATGTCGGGCTCGCGCGGTTCGGAGACCGCCATCTCCACCTGCGAAGTCTTCAGCGGCACGCCCAGCGCTTCCAGCATCTTGTCCGAGAGCCGGTTGCGGAAGTCCTGCAAGGCCTGTGACAACTGCCGCGCCACGCGGCGCACCGGCTCGAGAAACTCCTGCCGGTGCGCGCCCGACAGCGCGCCCAGCTCGCGCCGCAACGCCTCGTCCAGCCAGCGCTCGAACTGCTCCATGGCCGTGTTGAGGCTCGACGTCCACTCCGGGTATTGCTGCTCCAGCTCCCGTTGAAGCCTGCGCGTGATTTCCCCGGCCTGCGGCCGCAGCAGCGACTCGATCGCCGTGCGCGAAGCGGCCGTGGCGTGGCGCACGATCAGCTCCAGCCCGAGGCGCGTGTCGTCGAGCGCCTGCTTTTCGCCGAGCACGCGCCGCCGCAGCTCCTCGCGCTCGCTTTCGGCGCGCTCGGCCGCTTTCAGGGCCACGGTGAGGTACTCGCAGCACTCCTCGCCGAGCGATTCAACCTTGTGGCGGAGGATCTCCTCCCACTGAGCCGCCCCGTCTTTCCGCAAGTTTTCCAGCAGTTCGGCTTCGATCCGCCTGCGGTGCTCCTCGAAGCCGGGCCGGCACGACCAGGGGTAGACGGGCAAGCCGTTCTCCCACCGCCCGGCCAGTTGCCGGCGGACGAACTCTTCCACCTGGCGGCGCCCGTCCTCATCGAGGATGTCGACCTTGGTGAGCAAAATGGCGATGCGCGGCGTGTAGCGGGACAGCTCGGCGATCAACTCCATGTCGTGTTGGGTCAGAGGCGGGTCCACGCTCACCGCCACCAGCGCCAGCCCCACGTTGGGCAGCCAGTCGCGCGAAGCCTCGGTATTGTGGGCGAACACGCTTTCCATGCCGGGCGTGTCCACGAAGCGGATGCCGCGGTAGCGCTCCATCGAGGGCAGCCAGACCCGCACCCGCGCCACCCTCCTTGCGTTGCCGGGGTTGCGGGTTTCGTCGACGAACTCGCCCAGCCGCTCGAGCGCCGCCTCCTCGCGGCGGCCGTCGAGATACTCGATCTCCGCCCGCTCGCGCTTGCCGTATTCGATTTCCGTCACCACGCTGGTGACCGGGATCACTCCTACGGGCAGCAGCGGGCGGCCGAGCAGAGCGTTGAGAAAGGTCGTTTTGCCGGCCTTGAACCGGCCGAGAATTGCAATATTTACGGCTCTTTCCGCAGCGAAACGGCGCGTGCTTTCCAGGAAATCTTCCAGCGCTTCCAGCCTGTATTTCCCGATGAGCGACGCGATGAAGTCGAGGACCTGTTCCGCATCGCCGCCGTTGGCGGCGGCGGGTTCAACGGGCGTCGGGTACATGACGACACACGGCTCCTTGCCTGGAATTTCGAGGGGCTTTTCCGCGGACGCGGGCAGCAAAAAAGAGCGGGGACGAACCGGATACCCCGGTGAGCGCGAAACGCGGGAGCGATGCTTCCGCCGTGTCCGCCGCCTGTCCCGCCGCGCGTGCCATTCGGATCGCTCTCCCTGATTTCGGCCCCGCCGCCGGGCTTGCAGTCAGCAGCCGGGGGCGGGCGTCAGGCAGGAGTCATTGGCCGCAGGGAACGGCGGTTTACGGCGGACTCCACCGCCAACTTCAAGTATCTCAAACCAAGGGCTTCGCCGTCTCGGCGCGGATCGCCTCCACGAGCGCGGGAAGGGCCCGCGCCACGGCCGCCGACAAGCGCAGCCCGGGCGCGATCCGCGCCGGCTGCACGCCGAGCAGCACCACCTGAGGCGGCAGCAGTCCCAGCAGGCGGGCCTCGCGCAGCGCCTCGGCGACACCCAGCTCGTGCAGCGAGAGCGGCCGGGAGGCAGCCGCCAGGTCGTTTTCGTCCCGGATCTCAAGCCGCACAAGCTGACCCGGCCGCTGGCCGGCCTCGACCGCGTCGACGAGGATCAGCTTCCGGTAGCCGCCCAGGCGGCCGACAATTTCCCCGAGCGCGGTGCCCGCGTCGACGATGTCCACACCCGGCGGCGCCTGGCGGGCGAGTTCGCGGACGGCATGCACCCCCGCGCCTTCGTCGCCGAGCAGAATATTGCCGACGCCGGCCACGAGAATCTTCGCCGCGCGCGGCGGCCCGCTGTTCACACGATCCGCGCCACGCCGAGCTCCCGGCCGCGCGGCGTCACCAGATGCACGGCGCATGCGATGCAAGGGTCAAACGAACGCACGATGCGCGCCAGCGCAAAGGGGTTGTTCCCGTCCCCGACCGGCGCGCCGAGAAGGGCCTCCTCGATGGGCCCGGGCTGGTTCTTGCCGTCGTGCGGCGAGGCGTTCCAGGTGGTCGGCACCACCGCCTGGTAGCGGGCGATCTTCTGGTTCCGGATCGAAATCCAGTGGCCGAGCGCCCCGCGCGATGCATCCCACAGGCCCATCCCTTCGGCCGACTCCGGGATCTTGTGCGCGACGGCGACGGGTTCATCGAGCTTGATCTGAAGCACCCAGTCCGCCATGGCGTTGGCCAGCGCCTGTGTTTCCAGCGCGCGCGCCAGATGGCGCCCCATCACCGAGCACAGGTTCTCGCGTTTCCACCGCAGCTCGGTCAGCGCCTGATCCAGGGCCTTGCCGAGCTCAGGCGGCCCGCCGTTCAGATTCACCATCGCCCGGGCGAGCGGACCCACTTCGTAGGCCGCGCCCTCGTAACGGGGCGCCTTCAGCCACGAATAGGCTCCTGCCTTGTTGCGGTCCGGCTCGGTGCGGGCCGCGGCCGGGTGGGCGGGCGGCGCGGCCTTGTACCACGAGCAGGTCACATCCTCGGCGACCTTCGACGGGTCCACGGGCGCAAGCTGGCCGTTTACGCAGCGGCCCATCCGGAAATAGCGCTTGCGTTTGGCGACGTCGGGCTCGTCGTCCAGGTCGAAGGCGCCCCAGGAAAGGAACCGCCCGCAGCCGGCGCCGATTTCGCCGTAGTCCCGGTAAACCCTGGCGATGGTCAGGACATCCGGGATGTAGACATTGTCGATGAAATCCCGCAGCTCTTTCAGCCGCCACAGGAAGGTCGTAATTTTGTCCACCGCCGGAATGACAGTGACGCCGCCGGGGACCACGGAAGCGCAATGCGGCATTTTTCCGGAAAATACCGCCGACATTTCATGCGCTTTCAGCCGGATATGGAGCGCTTGCACGTAATGGCTCACGATTTCCTGGCTCGTCTTTTCCGGCAACCGGTAATCCGCTTCGTAGCGGGGAACGAAAGGCGGAAAGTCGGGGCCGCGGACGAAGTCGAGCGCGGCCAGGTGGTAGAAGTGCAGGATGTGCGACTGGATGTAGTTCGCGCCCTGGATCAGGTTGCGGATGATGCGCCCGTTGCGCGGCGGCATGATGCCGAACGCGTTGTCCAGGCACTGGCTGCTGGCCAGCGCGTGCGCCGTCGGGCAAACGCCGCAGAAGCGCTGCGTGATCTGCACGGCGTCCAGAGGATCGCGCCCGACGAGAATCTGCTCGAATCCCCGGTATAGCGTGCCTGCGGAACGGGCCTCCACCACTTTGCCGTTGTCCACCACGGCCTCGATGCCGAGGTGGCCTTCGATTCGGGTCAGCGGATCGACAGCGACCTTCACCCGCATGGCTCACCTCCTCTGGTACAGCGGGGAATGGGCGTCCGGGAAGCCCGGCTCGGTGCACCCCATGCACGGCGCGCCGGAGTTGATACACCAGTTCACGCCGCTGTTCCACTGCCGGATCGGGCAGTCGGCGTGGGTAAACGGTCCCTTGCAGCCGATCTCCAGCATGCATCCCACTTCGCCGAATTTGGTGGCGAAGATTCCGTCGTCGAGATAGTCGCGGAAGATGCAGCGGTTGTGGACGCTCTTGCCGTAATACACCTTCAGCCGCCCGTGCTCGTCCAGCTCCTTCGCGGACGGGACCCCGTACAACAACACGCGGGCCACGGTGCCGATGAACCAGTCCGGGTGGCACGGGCAGCCGGGGATGTTGATCACGGGAACGCTGATCGAAAGCATCTTCAGCACGTCGCCGATGCCCTTGGCTTCGGTCGGGTTCGGCGCGGCCGCGGGAATGCCGCCGTAAGCGGCGCATGTGCCCACGGCGAGAATCGCCATCGCCCCCGGCGCCAGGCGCCGCACCCACTCGAGCATCGGCACCGGCTTGCCGTCTTCCTCGCCCAGGGTTCCGTCAATGCCGCCGTCGCGCGTCGGGATGGCGCCTTCGACAATGAAGACATACTTGCCCTTGTGCTTCTTCGCCGTCTCCATGGCGGCGTCGGTCGAAAGATGCCCTGCCGCAGCCATCAGCGTGGAATGGTAATTCAGGTACAGCTGGTGCCCGGGCAGGATCTGGTCGAGGATGACGTTCTTGATGCTCGGGTGAATCGTGTTGATGACCGAGACGGAACATCCGCTGCACGCGGAATGTTGCATCCAGATAATTGGATATTCCTTGACCGCCTCCGCCAGCGCCGCCCCAAGGCGGGGCAGGAAGGACTCAGAAAACGGCGTCAGCGCGGTGGCCGCTGACGCCCAGCGCATGAACTGGCGGCGCGGAATGCCATGGTTGCCCATAAATCCCTCCTGCAACCGGCTTCGCTTGTTTCAGGTGGCACTCGGCGCATTTCAGCGGCGCCTTTTTCCCCTCTGCAACAGCCTTCTTGTGACAGTTGATGCAGCTGCCGCTCTGCGCCGCAGAATTATGGAACGCCGCCTGCCGCGAGGTCTTCATTGGCGCCGTTGGCGGCTTGGTGTGGCACTCGCGGCAAGCCTGATTCGGCCTGGTTTCCGGTTTCTCCGCTTTCGAGGCGTGGTGGCAGGTTTCGCACTTGCCGCCCGCGCGCTGATCGTGGAGTTTGTGATGGAAGGTGACGCCGCCCAGTGCGGCGTCCTTCATGACGATCGTGTCCGGCGCCTGGGGCGCCGGAGGTTTTTGCCCCTGCGCGAACAGCGCCGCGCAGAGCAGTCCGGCCAGCAGCAGTCTCATGCCCCCTCCAGAGATTAAGACCTGATTGCCGTTTATCGGCCTTACAATAGCCTTGAGGCCGGGCCGTGTCAAGGGGGTTGTCTATTGCGCAGGAAGCCGGGCATGGCCGGGCGAACCGGGGGGCACGGATCCGGTGGACCAGGCCGCCTCCGGGGCGCATCCTGAAAACGGCCGATGGCATCACTCTGCCGCGGCGGGGGGATCAGAGCCTTCTGCGCAGTCCGGAAGCGGAATGCCCCGCGGGCCTTTCCGGGGATGCATCTTCACGGGACAAGGATCGCGCGGACATCCTGCCTCCGCGCCGGGCGTGTCAACGCAGCGCCGGCGTTGCTGCGCTTGCGGCTCCATGCAGGCCGGTCCATGACAGGCCACCGGCGCCATCCAGCGCCGCCCGCGCTTCCTTCTGGTGGCAGTCGAAACATTCCGCGGCGGTTTCTTTCCCGCGGCGAGCTGCCGCTTGTGACAGTCGGCGCATGTGCCGCTCCGGGCCGACGGGTTGTGAAACGCAGCCTGGCGAAGGGTCTCCTTGCCTTCCCGCACGGGCCAGGTGTGGCATTCGCGGCACGCCTGCCAGGGCCGCGTTTACGGTTTCTCCGGCCGGGAGGCGTGGTGGCATGTCTCGCACCTGCCCTCCGCGCGCTCCTCGTGCATTTTGTGCCGGAAGGTGACGGCGCCGAGGGCCGCGTCATCCGGCACAATGATCTCGGGCGTCTGCGGATTCTGCGCCCAGGCCGCAGCAGCCGCCACGGCAATCAGGAAATGCTTCACGAGTCCTCCACGTCCCGGGGTTCTCGCCATGCCCTTTCAGAGTACGGGGTCGTGTGGGTCCAGCCGTGTCAACGGCGCGTAAAACTCCCGTAAATTCCTGCCGGCGGGTTGTGAGCGGGAAAGGCGCGCCGGCTCCGGCACAGCCCCGCCCCGCGTGTTGGCCAAACGCCGGCAGACCGGAGTCCCGGGGCCGCGCGCGATGGTGATGCGTACAGGCATGATGAGGATGCATTCCGGGAAGGCACACCAAGGCAACGGGGCGCATCCGGCGCTGTTCCCGCGGGGGCGCGGGCGTGCGATCCGCCCGGCGTCCCTCGGCCCCGGCTTTGTTAGCCTGCGGAGGGAGCCCCTATGAGACGCCGATCTCTCGCCGTTTTGCTTCTGGCCGCCGCGGCCGTTTTCGCCCAGCCGCAACAGCGCACGCGGAACGTGGTCATCGTGATGACCGACGGCCTGCGCTGGCAGGAGGTCTTCTCCGGCGCCGATGCAGCCTTGCTCGACCGCAAGGCTGGAGGCGTTGCGGATCCCGAAGCGCTGCGGAAGCAGTTCTGGCGGGACACCCGTGAAGCCCGCCGCGCCGCGCTGCTGCCGTTCCTCTGGTCCGAAGCGGCCGTGCATGGGCAGGTCTTCGGCGACCGCGGCGCAGGCGCCACGGCGCGCGTATCCAACGGCCTGAACTTCTCCTATCCCGGCTACAACGAGACCTTCTGCGGCGTGGCCGACCCGCGCATCGACAGCAACGACAAGCGTTACAACCCGAACCTGAACGTGCTGGAATTCCTCCACGGGCGGCCCGGCTTCGCCGGCCGGGTGGCCGTCTTCGGCGCATGGGAGCTGTTTCCTTGGATCCTGAATGCGCCCCGCTCCGGCCTGCTGGTGAATGCCGGCTACGAGCCGTTCCGGCCGTCCGGGGCGGACCCAAGGCTCGATCTGCTCAACCGGCTGAGGGCGGAGACAGAGTACTGGGAGGGCGAGGCCTTCGACTCGTTCGTGTTCCACACGGCGCTCGAGCACCTGCGGCGCGAGAAGCCCCGCGTACTGGCTGTGCTGCTCGGCGAGACCGACGAGTGGGCGCACGCGGGCCGGTACGATCTGTATCTGAAAGCGGCGCACCGTTTCGACCAGTATGTCCGCGAGCTGTGGGAGACCTTGCAGGCGATGCCGGAATACCGCGGCGCGACGACGCTGATCCTGGCCACCGACCACGGCCGGGGCCGGGACAAGAGGACATGGCGCAGCCACGGCCGCCGGCTGCCGGAGTCGCAGTACGTCTGGATGGCGTTCCTCGGGCCGGACACGCCGCCGCTCGGCGTCCGGCGTGGCGCGCCGCCCGTGACCCAGGCGCAGCTGGCCGCCACGATCGCCGCGCTGGTTGGCGAGGATTTCCGCTCGGCCGTCCCTGCCGCGGCCCCGCCGCTGGCTGACGTGGTTGGCCGCTGATTGCCGGCCGCGGCTGCTATCTTGTTCTGTATGCGCCGCATTCCAGGCATGCTGCTGCTCGCATCGATCGCCATGCAGGCCCAGATGGTCAAAGTCACCGAACACAGTCTCGAAAACGGGATGAAAATCCTCATCCACGAGGATCACGACGTGCCCAACGTGGCGCTGTACCTGTTTTTCAAGGTCGGCTCGCGCAACGAGCGGCCGGGCGCCACCGGCATCAGCCATTTTTTTGAACACATGATGTTCAACGGGGCGAAAAAGTACGGCCCCAAGCAGTTCGACATCCAGATGGAAAAGGCCGGCGGCCGCAACAACGCCTACACCACGCGCGACGTCACCGTATACACGGACTGGCTGCCGCGCACCGCCCTCGAGCTGATGTTCGACATGGAGGCCGACCGCATCCGCGACCTGTCCTTCGACCCGAAGATCGTGGAAAGCGAGCGCGGCGTGGTCAGCTCCGAGCGCCGCATGTCGGTGGAGAACAACCCGTTCGGCACGCTGTACGAACAGCTGTTCGCGACGGCCTACATCGCCCATCCCTACCAGTGGCCGGTCATCGGCTGGGCTTCGGACATCGAGAGCTGGACGATGGACGACCTGAAGGCCCATTACCGCATGGGCTATGCGCCGAACAATTGCGTGGTGGTGGTCTCCGGGGACGTGACGCCGGCCGAGGTGCTCGCCCTCGCGAAGAAATACCTCGAGCCGATCCCGCGGCAGGAGCCGCCGCCGCCCGTGCGCACGGTCGAGCCGCCGCAATTGGGCGAGCGGCGCGTCACCATTCACCGCCCCGCCAACCTGCCGCTGCTGATGACCGCTTTCCACATCGGCTCGGCGAAGGACCCGGATTTCCCGGTCTACGAGGTGATTGACACGATCCTGGCCGGCGGACGAAGCTCGCGCCTTTACCGGCGGCTCGTGGAAAAGGAACAGCTGGTGCTCAATGTGGGTGGCGGCATCCAGCCGTCTCTCGATCCGGGCCTGTTCCTGTTCACCTTCCAGGTGCGCAGCGGCAGGAAGCCGGAAGAGGTGGAGAAGTCCCTCTACGAGGAGCTCGACCGCCTTGCCCGGGAGCCCGTGCCGGCCGAGGAACTGCAAAAGGTCCGCAATCAGATTCTGGCCGAGTTTTACCGGCAGTTGAAGACGATTTCCGGCAAGGCGAACCTGATCGGCAGCTATGAAGTTTTTTACGGCGGCTGGAACGAAATCAACACGGCGCCGCAAAAAATCGAGAAGGTGACCGCGGCCGACGTGCAGCGGGTGGCAGCGAAGATCTTTTCGCCGCGCAACCGCACAGTTGCCACGCTTCTGCCCGAGCAAGGCGCGGAGGTGACAAAATGAAAATCCTGCCCGGTGTGCTGCTCATGACCGCCTCCTTTTCCCTTCCCGCCCAGGTGCGCCTGCCGGAATACAGCCGCGAACAGCTTCCCAACGGCGCCACCCTCATCCTGCTGCCGAAGCACGATGTGCCGCTCATTTCCGTGCGCGCGGTTTTCCGCGGCGGCGCCGAGGCCGAGCCCCAGGGCCTGAACGGGATCTCCGGCCTCACCGCCGAGCTGATGCGGCGCGGCACGGAGAAGCGATCCGCCGAGCAGATCGATCTCGATCTGGATTTTCTCGGCGCGACCCTCTCCGCGGGCGCCAACCGCGGCTCGGCTTTCTTCGCCGCCGAATTCCTCTCGAAAACCGCTCCCGAAGCGATGGCGATTCTGGGCGAAATCCTCGCGCGGCCGTCGTTCCCTGAAGAGGAAGTGCGCAAGGTGCTCGCCCACGCCGCCGACCAGGTCCGCGCCGCCAAGGACAACCCTGCCATCGCCGTGGGGAGGTATTTCAACGGGTTTTTCTTCCCGCCGGGGCATCCCTACCGCCACTCGGGCGCGCCCGATGAGGCCTCGCTCGCGCGCATGAACCGCGAGGAAATTCTCAAATATTACCGCCGCATGGCGGCTGGAAAGAACCTCATTTTTATCGCCGCAGGCGATTTCGACCCGAAGCAGTTCGCGCCGCTGGCGCGCGCCGTGGCCGCCGCGCTTCCCGCCGGCGACGCCCTGCCCCTGCCGAACGCCACGGAAGTCCGCGCCGCCGCGCCCCGCCTGCTGCTGGTCGACAAGCCGGACGCCACGCAGACCTACTTCCGCATCGGCCTGCCCGGCATCCACCGCCGCCACCCGGACCGCATCCCGCTGCTCGTGGTCAACACCCTGTTTGGCGGACGCTTCACCTCTTTGCTGAACGACGCGCTCCGCGTCAATGCCGGGCTGACCTACGGCGCCAATTCGCTGCTCGACCAGGACCGCCTGCCGGGGGCGATCGCGATCAACTCCTTCACGCCTACCGCCACCACCGCGAAAGCCATCGACCTTGCCCTCGCGGTGCTCGGGCGGCTGGTCCGCGAAGGCGTGACGCAGGAGCAGCTTGACTCGGCGCGCGCCTACATCAAGGGCAATTTCCCTACCGAACGCCTGGAAACCTCCGACCAGATTTGCTCCGTGCTTGCCGATCTCGAGCTGAACGGCCTCGACCGCAGCGACATCGACACGCTCTTCCAGAAGCTGGATTCGCTCACGCTCGAACAGGTGAATGCCGCCGCGCGCCGTCATTTCTCCGGCGGCAACCTGCAATTTTGCCTGGTGGGAAATGCGTCCGCCATTCAGCAGGAAGTGGCGAAATACGCGAAATCGATGAAGGTGATTTCCGTGAAAGATCCGGGCTTTTTTGCGCCGGATTTCTGAGGCGGGGAGAGGCCGGAAAATGCCGCGCGACCAGGGGCTGACCCGGGCGGAACTGGCCCTGCTGGGCCGCCTGAAGACTCCGGAGCGCGTGCAGCGCTTTCTCGACGAACTGCCCTACAACCACGACTCCGACCCCCACACCTGCTTCTCTCCGCGGCTGGTGCTGCGGCACGGACGCGCGCACTGCCTTGAAGGCGCCCTGCTGGCGGCAGCCGCCTTCCGCGTGGCGGGGCGCGAACCGCTGGTCGTGGACCTGGCCGCCGTCAGGGACGACGACCATGTCATCGCCGTCTTCCGCGAGGCCGGCGGCTGGGGCGCCGTCGCCAAGTCGAGCTACTCCGGACTCCGCTTCCGCGACCCCGTCTACCGCACGCTGCGCGAGCTCGTCATGAGCTACTTCCCCTGCTATTACAATCCCGAAGGCGAGAAGACGCTGCGCGGCTATTCCCGTCCCGTCAATCTGCGGCGGTTCGACCGCCTCGGCTGGATGAGCAGCGAGCATGATGTCTGGTACATCGCGGAATATCTGGCCGCCATCCCTCACGTCCGCCTGCTCACCGCGGCCCAGGCGCGCCGGCTGGCCCCCATGGATGCGCTGATGTACGAGGCCGGCCTCGTCGGGCGCGCGCCGCGCCTTGTGTCAAAGCTGGCCCGCCGGCCAGAGGTCGCGGATGGCGCGCGGTTCGGTAATCTCCCGCCAGCGCGCGTCGAAACGGGCCACGAGGTCGGGAGGCGCGTCCTTGAGGATCTCGGCAAGCCCGAACTGCTGCGAGGGCGGCCCGTTTCTCGCCATTGAGGCCAGGTGCTGCTCGACGTCTTCCCAGTGGTCGGTCAGACCGCCGGCATCGATCAGCACCACGCGGCTCTGGATGACGCCGAAATTCTTCAGGTGGGCGTCCACGGAAAAGACCCCGCGCCGCCAGCCCGCCCGCCGCAGCTCGAGCAGCCGCTCCAGCCAGCGCTCCACTTCATCCCACCGGCGTTCCGCCGCCAGCTTCCTGAGCCGGTCGTACAGCGTCTCCTCCACGCGTTCGGTGGCTTCGGTCACCACCAGCCAGCCGGGCCAGCCGCCGACGCGAACCAGCGTCGGCGGGAATGTCACGATTTCCGGGACCAGCGACGTGCCGGAAAGATGTTTCACAGCCAGATATTCGCCGCGCACGTCCCGGTGGACGAATTTCTGCCACATCCGCCCCCAGTGCGTGCTGAACCAGACCGCCTTGGGCACCAGCGAAACCACGCTTTGCAGGGCCATCCGGAGCACGCGCAGGGCAGCTGAAGGATGAGCCGTCCACCGCGAGGTGAACCGCCGGGGCAGGATTCTTTCGAGCCGCTTCATCAGGCGCCAGATCAGGATGAGCGCGATGATTTCGCTGGCGCCGCGGTCGCGCTTCACCACCCAGTGCTCGCTCGCGTAGACCACCTTGCCCACCCCTTCGCCGATCCGCTTCAGCCGGCCGCGGGTGAGTTCTTCCGGGGCGCTGTCCAGTGCCTGCAACGGCCTTCGCATCGGCGCTCGTTCCCGCCTCTCTGGCTGCGAGAATACCATGCCTGCGGCGCAAAACAAGCCTGTTATTCTGGGGTATTGCGGCCGGGAAGGCAGTACGGCGCGGCCGCTCCCGGAGCCGCTCCGCGCGCCCGCCCCACCGGCGTGCGCTTTGCGTGAAGCGGACCGCGCGTCCGGGCGCGCACCGGGCCCTGTCCGCTGGTGCGCCCGACGAAGCCCTGAGATATGGATCCAACGGTTTCCACCCCGCCCCGCCCCGGGGCCTCGCCGTCCGGGCAGCCGCGCCCGCCGCTGCGCTTCGACCGCCACGAGTGGTCCGGCGCGGTCGGCGACATGGGCACCGACCTCCCGTTGCTCGTCGGCATGATTCTGGCGGCGCGCCTCGATGCGGCCAGCGTGCTCGCCGTCTTCGGCCTCATGCAAATCTTCTCGGGCCTCTGGTACCGGATGCCGATGCCTGTGCAGCCGCTCAAGGCGATGGCGGCGCTGGTGATCGCCCAGAAATTGCCCGCCGCCACCCTTTACGGGGGCGGCCTGGCCATCGGCATCATCATGTTTGCGCTCACCCTCAGCGGCGCCATCACGTGGGTGGCCAGGATCGTTCCCAAGCCCGTGGTCCGGGGCATCCAGTTCGGACTCGGACTGCAACTGGCTTCGATCTCGCTCAAGGAGTATGTGCGTTCGGACGGGACGGCGGGCTGGATGCTCGCCGGCGCCGGCTTTTTGCTGACGCTCTGGCTGATGCGCCTCCGCCGCTTTCCTGCCGCCGTCGCGCTGGTCGGACTGGGGCTGGCCTACGCGCTGTCCACCAAGCTCGGCGCGGCGGATTTCGCTCATGCCGCCGGCTTTCGCCTCCCGCAGTTCCATCCGGTGGGCTGGCAGGACCTTTGGACCGGCTTCCTCGTCCTTGCGCTTCCCCAGCTTCCTCTTTCGCTGGCCAACTCGGTGCTGGCCACGCGGCAGGTGGCCGCGGACCTGTTTCCGGAGCGCCCGCTGACCGTGCGGCAGATCGGACTCACCTATTCGTTGATGAACCTTGTCAACCCGTTCTTCGGCGGCGCCCCCACCTGCCACGGCTCGGGAGGGATGGCGGGCCACTACGCCTTCGGCGGCCGGACCGGCGGCTCTGTCATTATTTACGGCTCGTTTTACCTCGCGCTCGGTCTCTTTTTGAGCAGAGGATTTGAGAAAGTGATCCAGATTTTCCCGCTCCCGGTGCTCGGAATTCTTCTGCTCTTTGAAAGCCTGGCGCTGCTTCTCCTGGTGCGGGACACGGCGACCGACAAACAGGAATTCTCGATTGCGGCCCTCACGGGCCTCGCGGCGCTCTTCCTGCCGTACGGTTATGTGATCGGCATGGTGGCCGGCACGCTGCTGCATGCGGCGGCTCGCCGCGGATGGATCGCTTTCGGACGCTGAGCGGGCGGCGTTTTTTTCAGGTTATTGCACCGGAATATTGCCGTGGTTCTGCTCGACCCACTGCCGGAATGTCAGCATGGACGGGTGCAATTGCCGGGAAAGCTCCGTGTCCCGCGCGCGGCAGAACTCATCGGAAAAATCGTGATTCAACTGGAACATATTCCCCAGATCCGCCGCGTGAGGGAATCCCAGGCTCCGGTAGGCCTCGTGCGAGAGCGGCTCGTAGTACACGGGCTCGCCGACAGCTTCGCTGAGCCCGGCCGCCATCTCCGCGCCGGTCAGATGTTCGGAGGCGATGCCCACCCTCTTGCCGATGAACTCCGGCCCGCGCTTCAGGATGCCGTACGCACAGCCGCCGATGTCGGCGGCCGCGATCCCCGGCAGCTTCCGGTCTCCCATGGGCAGCGTGAGAACCAGCCGGCCGCTGCCGTCCCGCACGGGGCCCGCACCGAAGCGGATGAAATTGTCCCAGTAAAAACTGGTCAGCAGGTACGTCACCGGCAGCCCCAGCTCCGCGAACACGGCATCCGCTTCGCCCTTCGAATCGAAGTGCGGAACCTTGTACCTGCCCATCAGCGTCGGCATCCGGTTGTCATCCAGCGGCACGAAACGCCGCGTGTCTTCGAGCGTCGACCAGATGACATGTTGCACGCCGGCCCGCCTGGCCGCGTGCGCCATCGCCGACGCCTGGGCCAGCTCGCGCTCGGGCGAGAAGTGGTCCCAAAAGAACGTGACGCACCAGGCTGCGAAGGCCCCTTCGAACGCACTCGCCACGCTGGCGGGGTCATCCACGTCCGCCTTCACGACCTCCGCTCCCAGCGCCGCCAGTTGCTGCGCCTTCGCCGACGCAGGGTTTCTCGTCAGCGCCCGCACGGCAAACGGGCTCGCCGGGTCGTTCAGGATCGCCCTTGCCAATCCTCCTCCCTGCGCGCCGGTGGCGCCGGCAATCACGACAACAGGTCTTTCCTGCATGCATCCCTCCCCTCTTCCCCGATCGCATCTCCCTGGCCCCGGGGTCTCTGACACAACGCGGAGCGGCCAGCGCAAAGCCGATTTCCCGATACTACGAGGCCCGCTGCCCGGAGTCAACGTCTGCCGCGCAGACAGCCCTCCATCTCGAGGAGTTGCTCTTTGATTCCCGGCCCGCCCGAAAACCCGCCCAGCCTGCCGCCGGCGCCAATCAGCCGGTGGCACGGCACGATCACGGGCAGCGGGTTTTTGCCAGCCGCCGCGCCCACCGCCCTGGCCGCACGGGGCCGGCCCACGGCGCGCGCAATCTCGCCGTATGTGCGGGTCTCGCCACAAGGGATTTCGAACAGCGCCTTCCAGACTTCGCACTGGAAATGCGTGCCCTCCAGCTCGAATGGAACGGTGAAACGCCTCCGCACCCCTTGCGCGTATTCTTCAAGCTCCCGCCTTGCCTGCTCCAGAACGGGTTCCCGGTCATTGCGCCGCGAAGAGGCAAAGGCGGGCGGCACGTCTGTTTCAGAGCGCGCGAAAGCCGCCCGTCGCAACGCGCCGCCTTCGGCCAGAACGAACAGAAAGAGGCCGGGCGCCAGCCGGACGGCGGTCCATTCGCTCATCCTTCAAGCATAGCGCCCGCGCGAGCTATTTCCTCAGATTGGAGACGTTGTTGCGGTCCACGAGCAGCGTGCCGGTATCGATGAATACCGGCAGCGGGGAACGGGGGTCGTTTCGGAAGTCCGCCGACAGGGAAGGCGGCTTGCGCAACACGATGTCCGCCAGCGCTTTCAGCCCGTAATATCCCATCGTGTAAGGCTTCTGGGCGATGGTCGCCGCGATCTTGCCCTTCTCGATCCATTCGAGCGTATTCTGGGCGGCGTCCATGGCGACGATCACCTTGCCATCGATGCGCGCCCGGTCGAGCACGTCGGCGATCTCCGCGGCCGAAAGGGATTCCAGCGCGACAAAGGCGTCCGGCAGGTTCTTCTTGTCCACATACTCCTTCGCCAGATCGAAGGCGAGGCTCGAGTTGCCCTTCATGTCCTGCACCGCCGCCACCTTGATGCCGGGCGCCGCCTCCAGCGCCGCGCGGTAGCCGTCCAGCCGGTCTTCGAGGTTCTTCTGCCCGGCGATGGTGAAGAAGACGACCGTGCCCTTGCCGTTCAGGAGCTTGATCAGCAGGCGGCCGCCCATCTGGCCCGCTTCATAGTTGTTGGTACCGACGAAAAACAGCCGTTTGCTCTGCGGGGCGTCCGCGTCGACGGTGACCACAGGCGTGCCCGCATCGACTGCGGCATTGATTTCAGGCGTGAACAGCTCGGCGTTGCCCGCGCTGACCAGCACGCCCGCAGGCTTCTTGCTCATGATTCGCCGCAGTTCCTCCCGCTCCGCCTGCGCGTCGTAGGTATCCGGGCCGACAACTTCGGCCTGCACACCCAGTTCCCGGGCGGCGGCCAGGAAGCCGGCCCCGGCCTCCTGCCAATAGGGGATCTTCGGGTTCGCACAAACCAGGTAGTATTTCTCGGTTGTCTGGTGCGCCGGCCCTCCGCCGCCGCAACCCCAGAACGCCGCCAACGGCAAGCACGCCAAAACGAGTTTCCGCATCATAGCTTGAGTCTCCACAACCGGATTTCTGCCGCCGCCCAGTTTACGCCCGGGCCTTTCCGCGGACAAGCCACAATTCCATGATAGAGATCCGGACCCGCTTGGCGGGAATGGCGGCTACTTGCGTCCGGGCCGCAGATTGCTTCCCTTCGGGTCAAGCAGCTTCAGGCCCGCCGGCAGCGTGAACAGCTCGTCGCCCAACCCCTGGTTGATGGCAACGCTGTCGGCGTACATTTCGAAGTTCCGCTCCCCGTTGCGCTCCCGCCGCACCACAAAGGGCCAGAGCACGCCGCCGCCCACGTCGCGGTACTTGTCGAAGATGGTGACCTCCTCGATGCGGAACTTCAGCTTCGGATCGCGGCGCTCCCACTGCTGCCGCACCGGCAGTTTCGTGGATTGGTGGAACCAGACGGTCGTCTGGCGGTTGGCGCCGTCGACGATGCGCACCACATTGCACGGCTGGTTTTCGACGATCTCCGTCCCGACGGGGTCGAACGCGATGCCCGGCTCCTTCAGCCGCATGCGCAGCGTGTACAGCACGTTGTGCAGCAGCGTCTCCTTGTAGCTGCCGAACATCTCCTCCGACATCGGCCTGGCGCCGCGGTAAGTGATCTCCCAGCCGCCGTCCTCGTTGAAGATGATGTAGACGTCGCCCTTCTTGCCGAAGGCGCGCCGCTCACGCTGGCCCATGAAATCGGGCTGCATCGGGTCGGGCGGCGTCAAATACCGGATGAAGAACTTCACCCGGCTCATGCCGGAGAGATCTTCGCGGTAGAAGGCGTAGCTGCGGCCTTCCTCCACGCGGTCGCGCATGGCGAGAAACTTCTCGCCGCCCAGGGCCGCCAAGGCTTGCTCCACGACCTGTTTGGCCCATTCCGGCGTGCGCGGCGCCTGCGCAGGGAGCGGCACTGCCAGAGCGAAGAGGATCAGAAGCCTGGCCATGCCTCCGATTCTATCGTCCGGCGGCCCGCGCCCACAGGCGGCGCACGGCCAGAGGAAGGCCGCGCCAGTCGTCCAGGTAGCTTCGCGCCCCGGCGCCGGAGAGGAACAGCCCCTCGCGCATCAAGGTCCACTGCGTAGCGATCGAAAGCGCCGACTGGATCCAGGAAACCACAAACCCGGCGCGCCGCGCCGCCGGCGCAGCCGCCTCATGCCACTGCCACTCCAGCAGATGAACCGTCGCAGGCACGCCCGCCAGCAGGATCAGGGCCGCCAGCCAGGAAGGGCGGAAGAAACGCAGCCGTTCGATCACGGCGCCGACAAAGCCGGCGATCGTCCCGAAAAAGACGAACTGCATAACGGCGGCTTCCGCCACGCTCCTTCCCGAAGAGGCCCACACGGCCAGAGCGAAGGGAACAGCGCGGTACAGCCCGCTGTTGATCGCCGTTTTCCAGTTCCAGACGGGCTTCATGCCAGGCATCTCGCGCCGGCCGGAAGAGTCTTCAAAGCGATGAGCGCGTCCTGCCAGGCCGTCCATACGGTCGCGCCCACCTCGTCCCACGTGCGCCCCAAAGCCGCCCGGCGCGCCGCCCCGGACATCCATTGCCGCATTGCAGGGCGGCGCGCGAGTTCGGCCACCCCGGCGGCCAGCTCGGCGGCGCTGCGGCACACCAGCCCCGTTACGCCATGCTGCACCAGCGTCGCCGGCCCGCCCGCGTCCATCACCACGCAGGGCACGCCCGAAGCCATCGCCTCCAGCACCACGTTGCCGAACGTGTCCGTCTCGCTCGGAAAAACAAACACGTCGAAGTTGGCGTAGGCCTGCGCCAGCTCCTCGCCGTGCAGCACGCCCCGGCAAACCAGATTCGGCACATTCCGCTCGAGCCACTCCCGCTCGGCGCCGTCGCCGACCACCTCGATCCGGTAGTCGCGCAAACCGGCCTTTTGCAGTTCCAGCGAGACATCGCGCAGCCGCCTCACCGCCTTCTCCGGCGAGAGGCGGCCGACGTAGCCCGCGACGAAAGCGCCGTCGGCGCGGTTTTTCCTTTCGGGGCGGAACAGTTCGCAGTCGACGCCGCGCAGCATCAGCCGAACCGGCTTGCCGGTGGCCCGCCCGAGCTGCGCCGCAATGTCCCGGTTCGGCGCCAGGATCACCCGCGCCTGCCGGTAATACAAGGCAAGCGCCCGGAAACTCGCCTTCCGCACCGCCTCGCGGACGCGCGCGGGCACGAAGCCGGGCAGCCGCCACGAAGCATAATCGTGGACGTTGGTATGCCAGCTCATGACGACCGGCAGACCGAGCCGCCATGCCGCCAGCGAGCCGAGAAAGCCCGTATGGTTCGGCCCGGTCAGGTGGACAATTTCGGCGCGGAACTCGCGCAGGCAGCGCAGCACCAGGCCCAGATGCCGCATGAACAGCAGATCGAACTTCAGGTCGTTCTCCAGGTTCAGGCGCAGGCGGCTGCAAGCCAGCGACAGCCGGGCGTTGTCGCCCTCGCGCTCCAGCGACGTTGCGGAACCGGGATGCACCACCAGAAGCGGCAAGCCGTGCTGCCGCGCGTGCCACTCCAGCTTCCCGCAGGTCCGGGCGACGCCGTTGACCTCCAGGAGGCTGTCGGCGAACAGCGCCGCGCGGGGTGAGCCGCTCATGCGATCTCCTCCGCTTCCCTTAGCAAATACCGCATGGCGACACGGAGCCCGTCGTGGCCCGCGATCCGGGACATCCAGACGAACAGGCGGATGAGCGACGGCTCGCGTCCGTGCTCGAAGGCGGTTCTCAACGGAGCCGGCTCGCCGTTCTGCGCGCGGTAGAACACGCGGTCGCTCCATTTCACCCAGCCATAGCTGTGTTCCGTCTGGTCCCGCATCACGTCGCCGATGGCGGAAAGAATCCGCAACGTCATCGGCTCGCGGTACTGCTTCATGACAAGGATGCGGCTGGCGCGTTCTTCGCGGATCTCCCGGACGAACTCTTCGAAGCTTTCCGCGTCGCTCAGGTTGATGATGGCGTTGGGCTCGCATCCGTGGCGGTCGCCCCCGGAGATGCAGGGCAGGCCGTATTTCGCCGCCAGCTCCATCGTGCGGCAGTTCTCTTTCCACGGCCGCAGGCCGTTCAGCTCCAGAGCGTGGACCCACGGCTTGTAACGCGCCAGAAACTGCTCCGCCATGGCGGCGTGATAGTGCGCCCCGGCGCCCTTTTCATCCCAGTAGGGATGATTGAACACGATCAGCACGGACGGCTGCGCGGCCAGTTCCTGAAGGATGTCCCCGACCGCGGCGGCGAGCGGCCGCGCCGTATACTCCTTCATCCGGCCGAAGAACTCGTCGGCGCGGGTGCCGGGAAGATTGTGAATGCCGAGGTGAAACACCGTGCCCATCCAGGGGACGGTCCACTCGGTGCTCAGCGGGGTGTCCCGGCCTTCGGAGAGCAGGCGGAGCCGAAGCGGCGCCTCGATCGAGTCGTGATCGGTGATCGAGACCGCCGGCCGCAGCCCGAGCCTTTCGATCTGCTCGCGCTCCACGCGCAGCGCCTCGCGCGGGCCGAGCGGGGGCGTCCACCACGCCTCGGCGTAATCGAGGCTGCGCCCGTGGGCGCGCCGGTAGCGGGCCTCGTAGCGCCGCAGAAACGGTTCAATCCAGGGACAGGCCTCGGCGCAGCGGGGGATGAAATCCAGCGGCTCGCGCGAACAGGAGGTGTGGCTGTGGAGGGAGAAGCCGGCGCGGCTGCCCGCGTTCCGCCAGTCCCGCCGCCACTCGAAGAGAACCCGGGTGCGTTCCATCGCACCCAGACTGGCAAAGAACCTTGAATCCCCCGTGTCGGGAAAATGAATTGCAGGTCAAACAGAATCGGGCGGTTTTGTTTTACTTGCCCTGGCCGCAGCACTTCTTGTATTTCTTGCCGCTGCCGCAGGGGCAGGGATCGTTGCGGCCGATCTTCTCGCTGCGCGCCGGCTCCGGCGGCAGCAGCGCCTCCTCGTCGCGCTCCTCTTCCTCGTCGGGGAAAAACACGGGCCGGTAGCCGGCCAGCTCGAGCCGCATGTCGATCGCCGAGGCGACGACCTCCTCCTCGCGGTCCGTGAGCCCGCCGGCGCGCTCGGCGATCTTCTCGAAGAGCCGCCGCGCGCTCTTCGGGGTGGTCTCGTGGCGGACCGCCAGGGCGTAGCTGAACAGCGCGTCCTCGCGCAGGCCTTCGTTCTGAAAGAAGGGAACCAGCTCGATCGCGAGGTCTTCGGCCGGGAGCACGCCCACGGCGCGGATCGCCTGGCGCGCCACCTCGGGATCCGCGCTCTTCAGGCCGGCGGCAATCTGGCGCAGGTACTGCCGGTCGCGCGAGCGCCACATGGCCTCGAGCGCGGCAGCGCGAGTATCCTCGCGTTCGAAAGCTTCCGCGGCCGCGCGGTGGAAATCCGGACCCGCCTCCGGCCCGGCCAGGGCGATGAGCGCGCCGGTCCATTCTTCCGGGGGGCGCGACCGGTCGCGCAATACCTCCTCCAACAGCGCGCCCACCTCGGGGTCGCTGCTGCGCGAGGCCAGCCCTCGGAGCGCGGCGCCGCGCACGCGCGGGTCGGCGTCCTGGCGCGCGGCCTCAAGCAGCCGGTCGCGGACTTCGTCGGTGATGTCCTCGTCGGCGAAACTCCCCGCGGCCAGGGCCCGGTATTCGGGGTCGGGATGGCCGAGGAATTCCAGTGTGTCATGGGGCGGCAGGAACTCGAACAGCGGCGCAGCCTCTTCCGGGTACAGGGAGAGAATGTCGAACGGCTCGGGCGGCAGCCGTTCAGGGCCGGACTCAAGGGCTTCGATGGCGTCTTCCAGCGCCTTGCGTTCATGCCGGTGGCTGCCGCCGGGCGGGAGTTCTTCCAGAGCCTTGCGCAGCGCGGGCAGCAGCGCCGGGTCGCGGGTCAGCCCCGCGCACAGGGCGCCTTCATACACGTCGGCCGCCAGCATCTGCTCCACCAGTTCGCGGATCCGCGGGTGCGGCACGCCAAGCGAGGCAAGCACGAACAGCACGTCGGGCCGGTCGTCTTCGGAAGACTCCTCCCAGAGCTCCAGCAGCGGCTCCACGGCCGGCTCGCCCAGCTCGGCGAAGGCTTCCACCAGCTCGTCGGGCACGCCTTCGCGGCTGCGCCTGAGCAAATCGAGATAGAAAGGCAGCGCGCGCGGGCTGCGGAAGGCCCGGTGAAGGTCGAAGACCTGCTCGGTCAGATCCGCGACCGGGTCCGGGACCGTTTCGGCCTGGAACTGTTCGAGGGCGTCGAGGGTTTCTTCGGCCCGTCCAAGCAGGGAACGCAAAAGGCGCTGGTCGAAGCCGATGCGCCCTTGCGCTGCGGCGCGCAGCAGCTCAAGCGCCGGCGTCCGGTCGTAATGTTCGGGGAGAATCAGCATGGGAAAAATGCGCTGGGGCGGCGCTGCCGCGCCGCCCCGGCCGGAGGAAGGAACAAGTAACGGACTACTCGCTTTCTTCCTTGTTCACGTTCACCGTGATTTCGACGGAAACCTCGCGGTGGAGCTTCAGCGTGACCTTGTGCTCGCCCAGCGTCTTGATCGGGTGGTCGAGCAGGATCTTCTTGCGGTCGATCTGGTAGCCCTGATTTTCGAGCAGTTCCGCGATGTCCTTGGCCGTGACCGAGCCGAACAGCTGGTCGGCCTCGCCGGCCTTCTGCGTGGTGGAGAGAACGAGGCCGGAGAGCATCTTCGCCAGCTCCTCGGCGGCTGCCTTCTCCTTCGCCTCGCGGCGCAGGGCCGCCTGCCGCTCCTGTTCGACGATCTTCCTGTTGGCTTCCGTGGCGGGCACGGCGAGCCGCCGCGGCAGCAGGAAGTTGCGCGCATAGCCGTCGGCGACTTTCACGACCTGCCCGCGCGAGCCGAGTTTTTCGACGTCTTCACGAAGGATGACTTCCATGCCTCACTTCTCCTTCTCGACGGAGCCCACGAAGGGCAGCAGCGCCATGACGCGGGCGATCTTGATCGCCTCGGTGATGCGGCGCTGGTTCTGCGCGTTCAGCCCCGAAATGCGGCGCGGAATGATTTTCCCGCGCTCGGTAAGGAATTGCGACAGGAGTTTTACGTCCTTGTAGTCGATATAGTCGATCTTTTCCAGGCAAATCCGGTCGACTTTCTTGCGGCGGAAGTACTGCCGCTTGCCGGTGGCGATGGCCTTGTCCGTGCCCGTGGGTTTCTGGCTGGCTGCAATGGGACGTCCGCTTTTCTGTTCTGCCATGGCTGTATGCTCCTTCCGTTGTGATCAGGCCTGCTCGGGGGCGGCGGGCGCGGCCGGCGCGGGGGCGCCCGGCATGGGCGCCGCGGGGGCCGGCGCGGCCGGCGCAGCCACGGGCTGCGGGGCGGGCCGCTTGCGCGCGCGCTTCTCCCGCTGTTTGGTCTTCTTCGCCAGCTTCTTCAGCTTCTCGTCGATCCGCACGGTCACCCAGCGCATGACCATGTCGGTCACCCGCATCCGGTGCTCGATCTCGTTGACCGGATCCGGGGGCGAAGTGAACTGGATCAGCACATAATAGCCCTCGGTGAACTTCCCGATCTTGTAGGCGAGCTTGCGCTTGCCCCACTTGTCCACCTTCTCGATGGCGCCGCCGGCCGCCGTGATGATGCCCTTGATCTGCTCGATATAGGCATCGATCTGCTCTTCCGGCGTGTCCGGCTCCACAATGAAGAATTCCTCGTAAGTCCTCATTCTTCCTCTCTGTCTGTTCCGGGGGCGCGGCGGTTGTAAGCCGCCATGGCCTTTTCGACGCCCTCGGTGATGATGGATTCGGCTGCCGCGCTTGCGGCGTCCAGCAGCCGGTCCAGTTCCTCTCTTTGCCCGCTCCGGAAAGGAGCGAGCACGAACTTCGCGCCATCGCGGACCGGATGGCCCGGATGGATGCCCAGCCTCAGCCGGATGAAATCCTCCCGGCCCAGGCAACGGATAATGTCCTCGACGCCGTGGTGCCCGCCGGCCGAGCCCTTGGGGCGGATCCGCAGGCTCATCCAGGGCAGGTCCAGGTCGTCGTAAATCACCAGCAGCCGCTCCGGACCAAGCGCGAACTTCTCAAGCAGCCCTTTCACCGACTGCCCGCTCAGATTCATGAACGTCTGCGGCTTGGCCAGCAGCACCGTTCGCTCGCCGATGCGGCCTTGTCCGACCATCGCCCGGCATTCGTACCGGCTCAGCCGGATCGAGTTGCGCCCGGCGATCCGGTCCACGGTGAGAAAGCCGAGATTGTGGGGCGTGTATTCGTATTCCGGGCCCGGATTGCCGAGCCCCACAACCAGCATCTCGACTTCCGCCATGGCATGCCGGCTCGCCGCCTGTTACTTCTTCTTCTCGCCGCCTTCCTCTTCCTTCTTGCCCTTCTTCACCACTTCGGGCTCGGCCGTCTCCGCCGACGCCGCCTCGGCTTCCACCGCCGAGCCGCGCGTCGCCACCACGTGCGAGATGACGAGGTCGGCGGGGCTCAAGAGCTTCATCGAGCCGCTCAGCGGGATGTCGCCGGCCCGCAGGCTCTGCCCGATCCCAAGCCGGCTCACATCCACGGTGAAATGTTCCGGGATCTCGTCCGGCAGGCACTCGATCTCGATCTCGCGGCTGATGATTTCGTACAGGCCGCCCTGCTCTTTCACGCCGCGCGGCTCGCCCGTGGTATGCACGGGCACCTTGACGTGGAGCCGCCGGGTGAGATCGATCCGCTTCAGGTCCACATGCAGCAGGTTGCTCTTGACGGGATCGTGCTGCCAGTCGACCACCATCACGGGCGTGGTCTCCACGCCCTGGATGTCGAGGTTGAAAATCGTGTTGACGCCGGAGGACGAGTGCAGAATCCTCTCGATGTCCTTCGGGCTGACGCTGACCGCCACCGACTCCTTGCCCGCGCCGTAGACGACGGCCGGAATGCGCATCCGGGCGCGCAGGCGCCGGGCCTCATTCTTGCCCCGTGCGGCGCGCGGCTCGGCGGCGATGGTGATGTCCTTTCTCATAACGCTGCTCCTGTCCTTGTCTCAGACGAATAAACTGCTCACCGATGTGGCTTCGTGAATGCTCTGGATCGCCTTGGCCAACAGCGGGGCCACCGACAAGACCTTGATCCGCGGGCAAGCCTTCGCCTCCTCGCGGAGCGGGATCGAATCGGTGACGATCACCTCGCGAAGCCGGCTCCGCTCGATGTTGGCGATGGCGGGCCCGGACAAAACCGGGTGCGTGGCGCAGGCGGTCACGCTGGCCGCGCCCGCCTCCAGCAGCGCGTCGCTGGACTTGCCCAGCGTGCCGGCCGTGTCGATCAGGTCGTCCACCAGCAGGCAGTCCAGCCCGCGCACGTCGCCGATGATGTTCATCACTTCGCTCTCGTTGGGGCGCTCGCGGCGTTTGTCGATGATCGCCAGCGGAACTTCCAGCCGCTTGGCGAAGGCGCGCGCCCGCTCCACGCCGCCCGCGTCGGGCGAGACCACGATCAGGCGTGAAAGCTCGTAATTCTTCCTGACGTACTCGATCATGACCGGCGCGGCGAACAGATGATCCACCGGGATGTCGAAAAAGCCCTGGATCTGCGCCGCGTGCAGGTCGAGCGTCAGCAGGCGGTTGGCCCCGGCCCGCTCCAGCATGCTGGCGATGACCTTGGCCGAGATGGGCACCCGCGGGCGGTCCTTGCGGTCCTGCCTCGCGTAGCCGTAATAAGGCATCACCGCCGTGATCCGGTCCGCCGAGGCGCGCTTCAGCGCGTCGATCATCAGGATCAGCTCCATCAGGTGGCGGTCCGCCGGCGGGCAGGTCGGCTGGACGACAAAGACGTCCGCGCCGCGCACGTTTTCCGTGATCTGGACCCAGATCTCGCCGTCGGAGAACGTCTTCACCGTCGCGCTGGCCAGCTCCGTGCCCAGCTCTTTGCCAATCGCCTTGGCCAGCTCCGGGTTGGCGTTCCCGCTCAGGATTTTGAAGCGATCACAATTCATCTCTCACGTACCGGCTTCCGGGCGGCCACGAGTCCGCATCCACATGTTCCCGCAAACCCTGTCTGACGCGCGCACGGTATTGCCGGCGCGCGAGCAACGTCGTCGAGAAAACTTTGAGAGGTTCCGTGGAGAACTGCGGAAGGGCTCCCTGAAGCTTGGCCCGGTCCGGAAACACCCCGAAGAGTGCTGCCCCGCTGCCGGAGAGCCGCGCAGACCGGGCCCCGAGCCGTTCGAGTTTTCTCTTCCACCGCCCCAGCTCCGGATGAAGCCGGAAGACGGCGGACTCGAAATCGTTTTCTGCGCCGGACAAATACTCTGCCCGCCAGACAAACGACTGGAAAACATCCAGTTTACGGGAATCGCCGGGGGAAGTCAACGCGGGCCGCCCGAGCGCGCGATAGGCTTCCGCCGTCGACACATGCACCGGGGGCGCGAGGATCAACACCGGGTGCGGCGGGGCCTCCGGCAAGGGGTACAACTCCTCGCCGCGGCCCAGCCCCAGCGCTGTGCCCCCATAGAGGAAGAAAGGCACGTCGCTCCCCAGCGACGCCGCCATCTCGTGCAGCTGCTCCGCCGGAGCGACCTTTCCGGTCAGCGGCCCCAGGGCGAGCAACACCGTGGCCGCATTGCTCGACCCGCCGCCCAGCCCCGCGCCCATCGGGATGCGCTTCTCCAGCCGCATCCGCAGCCGCCCGCGCACCCGGAGCCGCTCGCAAAACAGCCGCGCCGCCCGCAGCACCAGATTGTCGGGGATCGCCAGCCGGTCGTCCAGCTCGATCTCCAGTCCTCGCCGCGCCGGCGTGAACTCGAATTCAATGCGGTCGGCCAGCCCAACCGTCTGAAACACCGTGCGCAGCTCGTGATAGCCGTCCGGCCTGCGATGGAGCACCTTCAGATAAAGGTTGACCTTCGCAAACGAAGGAACGGCGGCACGGCGCGGCGGCATTATTTCTCGTAATGGATCAAGGAAAAGACGTCATACCCGGCGAGCTTTTCCCTGCCCTTGAGGAAATCCAGCTCCACCAGGAACCCGAGCCCCGCCACCACGCCGCCGAGCTTTTCGACCAGCTTCGCCACCGCGGCGGCCGTGCCGCCCGTGGCCAGCACGTCGTCGATGATCAGTACGCGCTGTCCCGGCCGGATGGCGTCCTTGTGCATATGCAGGCTGTCGGTGCCGTATTCGAGCTGATACTCGACGCTCACCGTCTCGGCCGGCAGCTTGCCCGGCTTGCGCACCGGCACGAACCCGGCGCCCAGCGCGTAGGCCATCGCCGGCGCGAAGAAAAACCCGCGGGCCTCGACGCCCACCACCAGGTCCACCTGCGTGCCGTCATAATGCCGCTTGAGCGCGTCGATCGTCTCGCGCCACCCGCGCGGGTCCTTGAGCAGCGTCGTGATGTCGTAAAAGTTGATGCCGGGCTTCGGAAAGTCCGGCACTTCGCGGATCAGAGATTTCAGGTCGAGCATGGGAGGCGGTGGATTCAGGACCGGATCGTGAATCCACTTGATTGTAACAAAGGCGCCTCCTGCTCTTCGACGTGCCGCACCTCGCTGAAGCGCGGCCCCTGCCGCAACCGCATGGAGAACTCGTCGAGCTGCTCCGGCGAGCCGCACGCGTAAACTTCCACGCTGCCGTCGTCGCAATTGCGCACCCAGCCGGTGACGCCGATCTGCGACGCCCACTGCTGCGCGAACCACCGGTAGCCAACTCCCTGCACGCGGCCTTTCACAATGAACCGCCGCGCCGCCTTGCGCGACTGCTTCGCCATGCCTCCCATTATCCCCGGACGGGTAAAATCAGGAGTGCCATGCCCTTCCCCGTCCACCGCCTGCGCCGGATGCGCTCGAGCGAGCCGCTGCGGCGGCTGGTGCGCGAGACCGCGCTCGAGCCCGCCGATTTCGTCCTGCCGCTTTTTGTCACCGAAGGCGAGAAAGTGCGCAATCCGATCCGGT